>JAEEGL014516865.1_pt1 | contig 29393 bp, 10 predicted proteins | sample 9134231 | NCBI WGS metagenome assembly JAEEGL01 (sample SAMN16246548, study PRJNA631951) | gut metagenome | biome: gut microbiome; feature: rumen; material: fiber-attached | host: Bos | place: Iran: Karaj | collected 2018-10 | reverse complement strand
GGCGAAGTGGGCAAGGCTCGAAACAACATCGCCGCGACTGTGAGGCGCGTTCTGCGGAAAAGACCGCGGCTCGTGTGGTATGCCGTGGCTTGCGGATTCGTGCTTGCCGTTGTGCTCGCCGTGGTGCGCGGGTGCGGGGGAGGCGCGCCGAAACTGACGGCGATTCCGCCGCCGACGGAAGAAGAGAAGGGCGATGTGCTGGTGACGGGGTACTGCAGCTGCGGGGAGTGCTGCGGGTGGCGGCGCAGCTGGCTGGGGCTGGGTCCGCCAGTGTACACGTACGGGCCGATGAAGGGCAGGCGGAAGAAGGTGGGCGTGACGGCCCGCGGCACGGTGGCGAAACATGGCACGGTGGCGGCGGACCCGAAGGTGTTTCCGTTCGGCACGCGGCTTAAGATACCAGGCTACGGCACGGGAGTGGTGGAAGACGTGGGAGGGGCCATCAACGGGCGGCACATCGACGTTTGGTTTCCTTCTCACGAAGAGGCCCGCCTTTGGGGCCGCCGCAGCCTGAAGGTCGTTCCGCTCCATTAGCCATGCGAACAAACCACGAGCCACAAACCACGAGCCACGAACCACGAGCCACGAGCCACGAACCACGAGCCACGAGCCACGAACCACGAGCCACGAACCACGAACCACGAACCACGAACCACGAACCACGAACCACGGACCACGAACCACGAGCCACGAGCCACGAGCCACGAGCCACGAACCACGAACCACGAACCACGGACCACGAGCCACGAACCACGGCACTTGTTCCGTGTAATGAATTTCCGTCATTGCCAAATATACGGCATTTATGCTACAATATTGGCATGACAAATTATAACAAGCTATATGAAATCGCCGCTGACAACTACGGCCTGATAACCAATGAACAGGCTCATGACATAGGTGTGTCGACACGAAACCTAAATGACATGGCACGGCGTGGCCGCCTCGTGCGAATCGGCTATGGCGTGTATCAGCTCTCGCATTATATCCCAACCGAACTTGACTCATACGCGCAGGCCGTGGCCCTTGCAGGGCCGAATGCATTTTTATACGGGGAGTCAGTATTGGCCATTCTCAACTTGACGCCAACGAATCCGGCGCGCATGTATGTAGGCACACCCGGTAGGATGCGCCGAAAACTTGGTGCGGGATATCGCATCCGCCAGTTTTTCAGAAACGCAAGGATTCGCCCGATTGAAGGTATTGCCGCCCAGGAGGTGTCGGATGCCATCCTTGCGGCTGTAACGACAGTGCGGCGTGATAGGTTGGAAGATGCGGCAAAGGAAGCCTGTCGCAGAGGGCTCTTGTCGGCTGAAGAATGCAAGCGAATCGTCAAGGAGCTGAAACATGGGTGAGCCTCAACGTAAAACACCGAACTCACGAAGAAATCTCGACATGGCCATACAACGAGCCTATGGCGTTGGAACATCTCTTGCGGAAGCACGCAAGCTGATGGCGAATGTTGTGGCAGGTCAATTCCTTCCAGAAGGAGTCGTCAAGGGCGGTAGTTCGATCCGGCTGCGCTATGGCAAGGCAGCCACGCGTTTCACGCTGGATCTGGATACGGCATGGAAAACCGATCTCGATACGTTTCTAAGCGCGATGAAAGCGCGAGCACATGATGGTTGGGCAGGATTCACAGGTGAGATCATTCCATGAAAACCAGCATCACCCAGGGGCGTGCCATTTGACTATGTCATGCAGCCATTCGATATAAAGCTGTCCTATCGTGGTCAATCGTGGTGTACCGTTGAATTAGAAGTCGGCTACAATGAGATTGGCGATGCAGACGAGGCGGAAATGGTTCCTTTGGCCGATGACATCGCCGAAATGTTCGCAAGAGTTGGATTGCCGAAGCCAAATCCGCTGCCGCTGATGTCCATTGAATATCAAATAGCGCAGAAACTTCATGGCATGACTTCGCCAAGGGCAAATCGTCCGCATGATCTGACGGACATACAGGTGATTGTGGCCAACAGCAAAATCGACATGGCTAAGCTTCGCGGCATTTGCACAAGGCTGTTTTCTTACCGCAGGCAACAGGCATGGCCGCCCAAGCTCCAGATTCTCGAAGACTGGCGGGCGACATATGACGAATGGCGAGACCTTGCGGCGGTGAAGCCAACACTTGAGGAAGCGGTTAACTGGGTCAACGAATTCATATCCGAAATAGACAACTATCCACTATCCAATTCCAATTCCGCCCCAGCCACTCTGAACTCTGAACCAATCCCACTCCCCAATTGCCTACTGGCAACATTGGCACTGGCAACACTTCCACATTGGCAACACTCTTCCCCAGACACAGAGGCCGCCCTCCGGCAATTGCTATTTGTGATTTGTGAACAGTTGTGCCAGTTGCGATTTGTGAACAATCATAAGAACCAGTCGCAAAACCCGATGTGGCAAGGGCGCCCTCGCCCTTGCTGCAAGGCCGAGGGCGGCCTTGCCACATCATGCACACTCGGTTTTGCAATTGCTTCATAAGAACCAGTCGCAAAACCTTTCTTGCTTTCGCCAATGGGAGTTTACCAATGGGAGTTTAGGAGTTTAGGAGATTTAGGAAAAATCTTCGAAGCGTCTCAATGACTCCGAGACTCCTAAACTCCCACTAGCGAAAGCAATGGAATTCAAGGACAAAGGACAAAAGACAGAGGACAAAGGATGTTGGCTGTTGAACGCAAAGCGCCTTCCAGCCCAGTCCTTTGTCTTCTGTCTTCTGTCGTTTGTCCTGCAATGACGCTTCATTGAGTTGTCACTATCCACTATCCAATTCCAATTCTGCCCCAGCCACTTCAAACTTCAAACTCTAAACTTCAAACTCTAAACTCTGAACTCTGAACTCTAAACTCCGCTCTTCAACTCGCGCAAAAAAATTCAACTTTTTTCACTTTCCCCTATTGCACGCCCTCTCAGATTGTGCTACAATACAAGGTGATTCTCTAGGGATAATAGGCTCAATGATCGAAAAACCTCCAGACTGCGGCCTCAAAAAGGCGCAGGGATTTGTGGCGCAAGCCACTAATCACGCGGTTCTCCGCGTGATTTCCGCGACTATGCCGGGCACCTGCTGGGCGGCTGACTCCAAGTCCCCAACGTCCCCGCAGCCCTCCCACCCATCCCTGACGCTCCACTGACGCGCCACTGAATTTCTAACGAAGAAACAACAAGGTAACAAAGGAACAAACACATGAAACAACTAACCAAAATGATCGGCTCTCTGACGGCGAAGTTCGCCGCCTTGCTGCTCACCTTCGGCCTCGCAGGAGGCGCCTGGGGGGCGGGTGCAACGCTCACGCCAAGTGGAACGACGATGACGCCGGGAGCTTTCAAGGCGGCCATCACTGCCGCTGGCGTGTCTGAGTATAATGGCGCGGGTGTCACGGTCGACTTCTCGGATCTAACCGATGTTGGTTCGTTCGTTCATAACTCCGATGGACCGCAGGTCTATATCCTTGGAGATCAGAACGACTCGCCAACTACTTCTTTGACAATCAAAAACGTTAAGTTTGAATTGCCTTCTTCGGCAACGTCATACGAGAAGATGCAGCTTTACCTTTATGCCCGCGCCGATGTTACATTTGAAAACTGCATTTTCTACAACGTCAGTGTTTCCATGAATGGTGCAGCCTCAGGGGTAAAAGGCACATTCACGAACTGTACGTTTGACCATGTAAAGAACTATGCGCTAAAATACATTCAGAACATTGAGGCCACAGGCTGTCTCTTTGACAGTTGTGATAGGGCGATGTTGATTTCTTGCAAAAATAAGTCAACCGTGTCCTCTGTCGCCAAGATTGATGGCTGTGAGTTTGCTAATATCACGAAGGACCGCATAATAAAGCTCTACGAATTCACTACCGATTCTAACACAGAGTTGTCCATTGTGAACAATACTGTTGACTCGAGCAGCACAGCAAAATTCATCATTGTAGATTTTGATACTGCAAGTGACGCGGAAAATTATGATTATACGTTCACCTTCTCCGGCAATACAGGAATCACCGCAGAGAACCTAAACGAAGGTGGCACAGAAAAGGCTCTCTACATCAATGGCAACACGATTGTCGATGAGGCTCCCCCTGTTGCAAAGATTGGCGATACGGAGTACTCTTCTCTTGAAGCGGCGATGTCTGCGGCCCATGACGGCGATACGGTCAAGCTTCTCCAGGACGTCACTCTGACCGAGGCCCTCAACGTCAACAATCCCGACACACTTGACGGCAGCAAGACGATCACGCTTGACTTGAACAATCACGTTCTCACTCCGCAGAAAAACGACAGCAGGGTGAACTTCGGCGCGACTCTCGTCGTCAAGAACGGCACGATTGACATTTCCGGATTCCCCGGTGGCGGCGACGCGGTGTTCAATGTCGGCAGCGCCTATTCCAACGGCGCCAACGCCGCGACCATGACGCTAGACAACGTCAAGGTGGAGGGGTCCAACTACAACCTTGCGGCGTACGTGTTCTACGTGTCGAAGGGCTCGACCTTGAACGTCATCAACGGCAGCGAGGTTACGCTGTCTAAGCTTGCCAGCAGCGGAGGTTCTGTTTTCGCAGGGCAATCTGGATCTTTGGACGGTACAATTAACATTGAGAATTCTACGATCACGACTTCGGACAAGGCGGCCAAGAACACGTTTCTCTATGGTACGGTTTCTATCAAGAATTCAAACGTCACGATCAGCGATTCGATCAACAGAGGATTTGCCTATTCCGATGTGACGGTTTCTGATGGTTCGACTGTTTCGATTTCTGGGGGGTGCAAGAATGGCGCAATCATGCTCAATGCCGGGAATTTCGCTGTTTCCGGTTCGAGCGTCTCTGTGTCAGGGGTGACAGGCAAGGATTTGGCGATTGAATCGACAACTGCGTCGCTTACTTCTGATTCCGCGTCTACTGTTACGCTTGATACTGCAAATGTCTCCGTGCCCAACGGCTATATGCTAGTGGCCAACAATGGCAATTATACGGTTGCCGTCGATCCATACGCCGACTATGTGAAGATTGCCGACGGCTTTTACCAGAACGGAACGACCTACGGCAACTCCACCGACTTCTACATCACCAACCTTAACGGATTGAAGTTCTTCCGCGACTTTGTGAACGGCGAGACCGCCGCGAGCTACGCCTATTTCACGGCGACCGGCGTGACGGGGACCTATCCCACGACGCCTAATGGCATCAAGAGCTTCCACTCGAACAACATGTTCTCCGGCAAGACCGTGCATCTGTGCGAGGACGTGGATCTCGCGGGCGAGCAGTGGATTACCATCGGCTTCAACCGGGCCGAGCGCACGATCACCGATCCTGACACGTCTGCTTCGGCATCCGTCAGCAAGTGCACGTTCTACGGTCTCTTCGACGCCGGCATCTACGACGGCGAGGGCAATCTCACGGGAACGCACGTGATTTCCAATCTCGACACCTCTTGGCAGTATGTTCCCGAGGCCGCGACGATTCAGGCAAAGTACCAGCTGACTGGCCTCTTTGGGCAGCTGTCCGGCGGCACGACCGCAGGCGTCAAGAATCTCACCGTCAGGAACGCGACGGTGGTCGGTCGTGACGATGTCGGCGTGATTGCGGGCCGTAGTTATAACGGCGGCGCGAAGATCGAGAACTGCCATGTCGTCGGCAATGTTAACGTCAGCGGCACGGGCACCTACGTGGGAGGCCTTGTCGGCGAATGCCGCGCTTCAATCGTGAACAGCAGCGTCGATGCGGCGGCCGGGTCGTCCATCAGCGGATTGGCCTACGTTGGTGGCCTCGCCGGTTCGGTTTTTGAGTACAATGCGAATGATCCCGTCGAAGTTTCCGGTAGCGCTGTGAAGAACACGACGGTAAGCGCGTCCTATTCGGGCGCTGCCGGCGTCGGTGCGCTCGTCGGCGTGACTTCTCCCTCTGGCACTTATCACGGGAATGTGGTTATCTCCGGCAACGACGCGAACAACGTCTCCGTGACCGCCCCGAACGCGAGCGCAAGCAGCGGCTCGGTTGGCACGCTCGTGGGATATGCTCTCTACGATGACGGTGCGTACGCGATCCTGACCGACAACACGGTGTCTGGCACGACGTCTGCGACGGTCGGCGGCGATGCGGTCACGGCCAAGATGGGCGCGAAGAACGACAACATAGCCGTCGGCGCGAACGTCACGTTTGACGAATCTGGCAAGGTGACGGGTGGTATTTTTGAGGTGATCAACGAGGAACTCATAGCCCCCGGCTACTTGACCGTTGACAACCCCGACTCGGAAACGTCCACCAACTACCCGCTGACCATCGGTGGACCGTATGTGGCAAAGATTGGAAATACGCCTTACGCGACGCTTGCCGACGCTGTCGCGGCGGTTCCTGAGAATGGCACAGAGGCGACGACGATCACGATGATCGCGAACACCGAACTTGCCGCCACGGTAGTGATTCCTGCGAGCAAGAACATTGTGCTCGACCTTAACGGCAAGACCATAACCACTGCCTACAACGGTGATCCGTCAGGCGGCAGGCACTATTACGCCATAGACAACTACGGCACGTTCACGCTCAATGATTCCAGCGACCCAAGCACGGGTGCGATTATTGCCCGTGGCATTGAGAATTTCGAAGGCGGGACGATGACCATCAACGGTGGCACGATCACCGCTTGCGACGCGAACGGCGGATCTCCGCTTTGGATCAATGCCGGTAACGTTGAACTCAATGGTGGCACGTTGCTTTCTTCCGCTGGAAGCAAGTATGCGGTTTCTATCGGTGGCGGCACGGTCGTTGTTAACGATATCACGATCACGGGCGCCAATTGGAACGGCGCGTTCAACTGCTGGGGTGGCGCTACGCTCACCGTAAACGATGCAGATGTGGACATTACATGTGCCTATTACGCATTTTGTTCGCAGGAAGGTTCGACGGTCACAATTAACGGTGGCACATTCAAGAAGACCGCGACTGGCAACTGGGAGCGCATGATCTGCATCTTCTCGCCCGAGCAAGGCCAGGTGTCGTCGGTTATCGTGAATGATGGTACGTTCACCTACGTCAATGACGCGCATTCCGACAGCGCGGACTTGGCGATGTTCATTTGCCAGAACGACGGCAATGGTGAGGCGAAGCTGGAGATCAACGGCGGCAACTTCACCGGTGCCGCTTCCGGCATGAAGGTCTGCCACGACCACTATTGCACGTCCAACGGCGGTACGATCAATGCCGTCATTTCTGGCGGTACGTTCAATGCACAGCTTCCCGTGGCGAACGACGCGGCCGTTCTCGGCGAGGGCTGCGGGGTTGTGAACAACAACAACGGCACATGGACGGTGAAGGGCCCTGTTGCGCAGGTTATTTCCGCTAACGGCACGACCACCACCAAGTACGAGACACTTGCTGAGGCTCTGTCCAATGCGCAAGATTTCAACACGGTTGTTCTCATAGCAGATGCCGTACTTCCTTCGCAGTTCATCTTTGACGCCGACAAGGAAATCACGCTCGACTTGGCCGGTCACGCCATTACCAGTACAGCTGATGATTTGCTGCGTGTCGAAAGTGGCGCGCTCACAGTCAACGATTCTGTTGGTGGTGGCAGCGTCTTTACTGATAACTGGACGGTGTTCTGTGTCGCGGGCGGCGAGGTTGTCGTCAACGGCGGCAAGTTCGGTGCCACCCAGCACAACACTGTTTATATGAGCAGCGGATCGATCGTGTTCAATGGCGGCATGGTTGACATGGGCGTGGACAGCGTCGGTGAGTATAGCGGTGAAGATGTTCAGGCCTATGAGGGCTTGGGCGAGAACACTGGCTATACGATCTTTGTCGAACCGTTGGTGTCTGATATTGATCCGCCGATTTATGAGACAACGGCTGTCGGTGTTTCCAGCACGGTCCAACTTGAAGCCTATTATGGTGCGGGTGCGACGCTCACTTGGTCTTCGTCCGACACGTCCATTGCCACGGTCGATAGCACAGGGCTTGTCACCTTCACGGGTGCTGCAGGAAGTGCCACGATATACGCTGCGGCGCAGAACGGTTCGTATGCGACGGCGCTGGTCGCAGTTGGGACGGCGACAGCCAAGAACATGACGACCGGTACAGAGTACGTCATGCTTCAGACGGCGATTGACGCTGCGTCCGCTGGCGACACGCTCAAGCTCATAGCAAATGTTTCGTTGACCGATGCGGCCTACGTTCCCGATACAGCCGAGATTGTGATCGATCTCGATGGCCACGACATCGTGAACACACGCACGGGCGTAACCTCCGCGCAGTACGCGATCTACAACGATGGCACTCTGACGATCAAGGATTCAAAGGACGATGGCACGACCGGCGGCCATGTCTATACGACCAACATCGAGACTTCTGGCAACGAGGCGGTGCTGAACTATGGTACGCTTGTCATTGAGGGCGGCTGGTTCGGCGATTCCGACTGCAACAAGACAAACGCCAATATCATCAACGCAGGTCGCGCGGTTATGACATACGGTACCGCTACGCTGAACGGCGGACATTACACGGCGATTGACAACTTCACGAATAACAAGTACACGTACGCCCTGGTTTCCAACGGGTCTGCCGCGTCGCTGACTATAAATGCTGCCGATATATATGGCACTATGAACGGTGTGATAAGTTCCTCCAATGGTGGACTCCTCACGGTCAACGATGCGACTATCGTGTTCGGGCGCATGGACTTCGACACGTATCCTTATCGTCTTGCTTATGGCTACTATGGAAACATCGTCATAAACGGCGGCACGTGGAAGACTCAAGCAAAGGTTCGTGCCGACGACTCGCAGGAGTTCTGCGACTGGTACAAGTCCGACGCCATCACGATCACCGGCGGCAAGTTCGACTTGCAGGACTGGAATGATGTCTATGGCATAGCCAAGATTTCGGGCGGCATCTTCAACAAGGTCGTTCCCGCTAAGAATCTGGCTACTGGCTGCATCTGCACGGACAACCTTGACCCTGAGACGAAAGTTACATATCCGTACACAGTCGGTACGCCTGTCGCCCAGATCGGTGATGTCAAGTACGTCACTTTCGCCGATGCCATTGGTGCGGCGCAGGACGGCGATACGGTGACGTTGCTTTCGGATTGCTCCGGCATCGGAATCGTCGTGCCTCAGAACAAGTTCGGCACGAACGGTCTGACGGTTGATTTCGCGGACTTTACCTATACGGTGAACAACGATCCGCTTGCCGGTTCCAGCGGCACGCAGAACCAGGCGTTCCAGCTGCAGCAGGGCAACAAGGTCACCTTCAAGAACGGTGCTATTGTCGCAGACAGCACTGGCGTCAAGATGCTGATTCAGAACTATGCAGACCTTACGCTCGACAACATGACGCTTGATGCAACGCAGGGCGAGAACAACGTTGGCTACGTCCTCTCCACGAACAACGGTTCTACGACGATCAAGGATACGACGATTGTCGCAAAGGAGAACGGAATTGCCTTTGATGCCTGCAGCGGCTGGGGTGGGTATGCCAGCAACGAGATTACGCTGACGGGTAACAGCGCCATCACCGGCGATATTGAGGTCAGCTTCTACGGGCAGGCGAACACGTCTGCTCCGACGCTGAACCTGAATTCCGGTACCCATACTGGAGCGCTGAAGGTTGCGCAGGGCTTTGGTGAGGCGACCATCTACAAGGCATCCGATTTCAACCAGGAAGCACCTGCCGACTACAAGTGGGTCGAGACCGAGACGTCTGGCATTTACCAGCTCGTCCCGAAGGTATATGTGGCGCAGATCGGCGAAGCGAAGTACGAGTCGCTGGCGGAGGCCATTGCGGCGGTGCCGACAGACGGCACGGCGACGACGATCACGATGATCGCCGACTCCACTGAAACCACGATGTCTACTGTCCAGACAGGCAAGAACATCGTCCTCGAGCTCAACGGCAAGACCGTGAGCGCCACGGCGAGCGGCACGAACTGGCATATCATTGATAACGCGGGCACTCTGACGATCCAGGATTCCGTTGGCGACGGCCTGATCACGGCCGGCGGCACCTGCGGCGGCGAGTTGTCTGTCGTCTACAACTGCGGCGGTACAGTCAACCTCATTTCTGGAACGATTTCCTACACTGGCAGCTACTACATGGGATATGCCTTCTGCAATAGCTCCAACGCCTGGGGCTCGGACGTGGTCTCCACGTTCAACATGGAAGGCGGCACGATCAGCGCGCCGAGCGGCGACGCGGCGCTGCGCGTGTACCAGAACTGCTCCGCCAAGAGCACGGTGCTCAGCAAGAACTACGTGAACATCTCCGGTGGCACGATTGACAGGAACGGTATCTTCACGGATACCAACCTTTACACAGTCAATGGCTATACGGAGGGCTATGAGGACAGCATAGAGACGCAGATCAACATCTCCGGTGGTACGGTCAGCGGCCTCTTCGACCTGAAGTACCGCTATGCGTTCAACACGCAGATCAACATCACTGGCGGAGACTTCACGAACACGAAGCTTCGCGTCCGCAAGTACGCGGCTGAGTACAAGGGCGACGATCCAACCGAGCCGATGGTGTACATCTCCGGCGGCAAGTTCGCGTTCGCGTCCGGTGGCGCGTTCCTCACGACGGTGACGGACGATACGGACTTCTCGACGACATATCCCAACGCATACGCGGTCTCGGGCGGTGTGTTCAACGTGGAGGTTCCTGAGAAGGCCTGCGCGCCCAGATACATTGCGGCTGCGAACACCGATGCAGAGACGAAGGAAGCCTATCCGCACACAGTTGGAAAGGATATCGCCACGGCCACTATGACAGTAGCTACAATTGATGGCGGCTACTTCTACAACGGTGAGGAGTGGACGCCGGCAGTTGAGGTCGTCTGGAGCGACGGTTCCAACACAAGCGATGGTAGCATCACGCTTGTTGAGAATACGGACTACACCGTAGCCTACACCGATAACATCAACGCCGGCGACGGAAAGGTGACCGTGACCGCAATTGCCGGCAGCGGCTACGCCAATTCCAAGACCGTCACCTTCCCGATCGCGAAGAGGTCCCTCTCGCTCTACGTCGACAACAAGGTCGTGTTCTACAATGGTGAGGAACAGACTCTTGATACGTCTGACATCATGTCGGTTGATGGCGAAAACGAAGGTTTCGTAGGTAATGACGCAGAGCTGCTTCTGGGCGGTGATAACCCGATTTTGACCTACAGCGCTGCGGGTACGAATGTTGGCACCTACAGGGGTAAGTCCAAGCTCAACATGGCCGCATTCATGGCGCTGAGCAACTATGAATGGGATGGCGAGTTCGAGGGTGGCTATCTCCAGATCGTCGCGAGGCCGATTCAGATCACGGCCGGCAGCGCCACGAAGGAATATGACGCCACCGATCTCGTGGCCAACTCCTATGTCGTGAAGACGGTTGCAGCGGATGTCACGCCCGCCACGTACACGTCCACAACGGAGTTTGGCACCGACGGCACAGGAGTCGCGGGCCAGAGCGTCTCGTCCGTGACGGTGACGGGCGCCCAGAACCCCGTCGGCACCAGCGACAACGTGCCTTCCGCCGCCGTGATCCTCGGCGCGGAGAACGCCAACGTCACCGCCAACTACGACATCACGTATGTCAACGGCACGCTTGAAGTCACGCCCAGGGCGATTCAGGTCAACGCCGCAAGCGACACGAAGGTGTACGACGGCACGGCGCTCGTGAAGAACTCGGCTGCTGCGGCCACCCTCGCCAGCGGCGACGTTCTCGCCTCCGTCACGGTCACGGGTTCGCAGACCGACGTCGGCAGCAGCAAGAACACCGCCTCCGCAGCCGTCATCAAGAACGGCGACGGCGTGGACGTCACCTCCTGCTACACGATCACCTACACCGAAGGCGATCTCGAAGTCACGCCAAAGTCCGTGACAGTGAAGGCCGCCGACGCGACTAAGGTGTACGGCGCGGCGGAGCCTGCGGCGCTCACCGCCACGGTTGATGGTCTCGTGGGTAGCGATACGCTCACCTACTCCGTCGCCCGCGCGGCCGGCGAGAACGTGGACACCTACACGATCACGCCTGAGGGCGCGGCCAAGCAGGGCAACTACACGGTGACGTACACCACCGGCACGTTCACGATTACAGCGCGCGACATCGCCAACGTCACGGTTGCCGCGATCGCCGACCAGACGTACACTGGCTCGCAGATCACGCCTGCCGTGACGGGCGTTGCCGATGCTGGCCTTGTGGCCGCCGGCACGGCCGTGACGGAGAACGACTACACCGTCACCTACGGCGAGAACGTCGCAGCCGGAACGGACGCCGGTTCCGTGACGCTCACGGGCAAGAGCAACTACACCGGCACCAAGACGGTGACGTTCACCATCAAGGCCGACGAGCTTGAGCTCGCGGTCGCCATCGAGGGCTGGGTTGCCGGCAACACGCCGAACGAGCCTACGCTCTCCGGCAATAGCGGCAATGGAGCAGTTGCCTACACCTATTCGGCGAAGGGCGCTGACAGCTGGTCTGCAACACCTCCGTCCGAGGCCGGCGAGTACACCGTCAAGGCCAGCGTCGCGGCAACGGACAACTATGAAGCCGGCGAAGCAACGGCTGACTTCACCGTCCAGGCCGCCGTCGCCTCGATTACGTCCGGCGAAACCACCACCTACTACGCCACGCTCGCCGACGCTGTGGCGGCTGTTCCAGAGAACGGCACGGCTACAATCACCATGCTTGCGGACGAAGTTCTCACGGCTTATGTGACATTCCCTGCGGACAAGACCGTCACTCTCGATCTTGCGGGCAGGAACGTCACAAGAAACGGCAACTGCGCGCTGGATGTTTACGGCAATGTCGAGCTTGTTGACAGCGGTCGCGCTGGCGAAGGCGAGACGGTCTATGGAAAGCTCGAGAGCCGTACGCCTGTCTGGGTCAATGACGGTGCTGCGTTCACGCTGACAAGCGGCGCAATCAATGCCGCTAATGCAGGCATCATAGCCGAGGGTACTGGAACGGCAACGCTGAACGGCGGCAGCGTGACGAGCGCGGCTTATGGCGTGATTGTGCGCGGTTCGGCGGAGCTTACGGTCAACGAACCAACGACCATTTCCGCAACTGGCGATGCCGCGACCGGCATCTCTATCGCGGGTAATGGCAAAGCAACGCTGAACGGCGGCAGCGTGACGAGCGCGAAATGGGGCGTGACGGTGTTCGGCACGGCTGAGCTGACGGTCGATGGCGCAACCATCACTGCCACCAATGATGCAGCCATCAGCACGAACGGCAACGCTGACCAGGATGCTACTGTTGAAGTCAAGTCGGGTACTATCACCAGCGTCAATGAGATAGCCATCTACCAGCCATCCGGCTCGGTTTCCGTCTCTGGCGGCACCATCACCGGCGCCACGGGCATCTACACGAAGAGCGGCACGCTCAGCGTGACCGGCGGCACGATCACCGGCAATGGCACGGCTGTTGAGTTCAGCCATGGCGGCAACGGTGCCACCGCCACAGGCGACGCGATCGTGGTTGAGAACTGCGACTACCCGAACGGCGCGCCCACCGCGTCCATCAAGGGCGGCAAGGTGATCTCCACAAACGCCAAGCCCGTCGGCACCTACGCCACGGACGACCTCGATGAGGTGGCGGATGTAATTCCTTCCACCTCCACGGCGAAGTTCAGCAACAAGACCGCCGAAGGCGTGGCTGAGGGCTACGAGCTTGCGCAGATTCCCGAGGGACAGGAAGACGCCGGAATGTGGGTGGTCGCCAAGATCGTCACCGTCACGGCCGATGACGCCGAGAAGGACTACGGTACGGACGATCCTGCGGCCTTCACCTGGACGACTGACCTCAAGGTCGATGGCGCGAGCATCGCACTTCAGAACATCACCGTCACCCGCGACAAGGCTGGTACGGAAGAAGGTGAGAATGTCGGAGAGTATGCCATCACCCCTGCGGGCGATACTCAGCAGACCGTCGATGGTCAGCTCTACACCATCAAGTATGAGACCGGCACGTTCACGATCAAGCCGATCAACGTGACCGTCACAATCGTGGGCGCGAATAACACCGCCGACTACGACGGTACCGAGAAGACCGTCAGCGGCTACACGGCGACGGCCAGCAGCAACCTCTACGACGTTGACAATGACTTCACGTTCATTGGTACTGCGAGTGCGGCGCGCACCGACGCCGGCACGACGAACATGGGCCTTGCCGCCGAGCAGTTCGCGAACACCAACCCGAACTTCGGCACTGTGACGTTCAATGTGACGGATGGCTACCAGACGATCAACCCGATCAACGTTATCGTCACGATCGTTGGTAACTATAACACAACTGCGTATGACGGTGCCGCGCATGAGGTCACTGGTTACACGGCGACTGCGAACAGCAACCTCTACGACGTTGACAATGACTTCACGTTCAGCGGCACTGCGAGTGCGACGCGCACCGACGCCGGCACGACGAACATGGGCCTTGCCGCCGAGCAGTTCGAGAACAAGAACACGAACTTCGGTACTGTGACGTTCAACGTGACCGACGGGTACCAGACGATCACCGCGATCAATGTGACCGTAACCATCGTCGGCAACAACAACACAACCGACTACGACGGCAACGAGAAGACCGTCAGCGGCTACACGGCGACGGCCAGCAGCAACCTCTACAACGTGAACGGCGACTTCACATTCAGCGGCACTGCGAGTGCGACGCGCACCGACGCCGGCACGACGAACATGGGGCTTGCCGCGGGCCAGTTCGCGAACACCAACCCGAACTTCGGCACTGTGACGTTCGAGGTGACTGACGGCTACCAGACGATCAACAAGATCAATGCGACCGTCACGATCGTCGGTGCGAACAACACCGCCAACTACGATGGCGAAGAGCACAAGGTCACCGGCTACACGGCCACGGCCAGCTCGGCACTCTACAACGTGAATAACGACTTCACGTTCAGCGGCACGGCGGAGGCGAAGCGCACCGACGCCGGTACCACGAACATGGGTCTCGCGGCCGACCAGTTCGCGAACACCAACCCGAACTTTGAGACGGTGACGTTCGAGGTGACCGACGGCTACCAGAAGATCAACCCGATTAGCGTGACCGTGACCATCGTCGGCAATAACGACAGTATTGAGTACGACGGCGCGGAGCACACGGTTGAAGGTTATGTGGCTACGGCATCCTCCACGCTCTACGACGTGACGAAGGACTTCACGTTCAGCGGCACGGCCACAGCCAGCCAGACGAGCGCCGGCACCAAGAAAATGGATCTAGCGGCCGGCCAGTTCGAGAACACCAATACGAACTTCGACACTGTGACGTTCGAGGTGACCGACGGCTACCTGACCATCACGCCGGCTCCTGTCACTGTGACGGCAGATGCCAAGTCCGAGATTGCGGGCAACGCGATACCTGAACTCACGGTTACAATCAGCGGCCTCAAGAACAACGAGCCCGAGAGCACGATTGCCTACTCCATCAGCACCACGGCCACCACGGCTTCGCCGGCGGGCGAATATCCGATTACCGTGACTGGTGACGCTGAGCAGGGCAACTACGCCGTCACCTTCGTGAACGGCACTCTCACACTCGGCGGCGCCGAGGCGTCCGTGACCAAGGGCGAGACCACCACCAACTACTCCACGCTCGCCGATGCGCTTGAGGCTGCTGACGCTGGCGACACGGTGACGCTGCTCAAGGATGTGACGACCGAGAGAGAGCAGATTTCGAAGGGCATAACGCTCGACCTCGGCGGCAAGAGGCTGACGGGGCGCGTCACGTTCTGGAACGGCGAGTCCATTGTCAAGAATGGTACTGTTGCGGGCCGCTTCGACGCCTACGACTCTGCCACCGTCACGCTTGCTGCAGATGCCGCTGTCAACGGACAGGTGGTTGTGTATGGCGACGGTACTTACGAGGCTGAGGGCTGCAAGACGCCTACGATTAACGTGTACGGCACGGTGACGAACACCGGCGACTCCGCCATCACATTCAACGGCACCGACAAGTCCGGCGCGAACCTCAACATCTACGAAGGCGCCGTGATCACCTCTGACGACATAGCCATCTACCAGCCTTCGGGCAATGTGACCGTCTCCGGCGGTACCGTCACCGGCGCTACCGCCATCTACACGAAGAGCGGCACGCTCAACGTGACCGGCGGCACAATCACCGGCAACGGTACAGCTGCCGACTTCGTCCATGACGGCGATGGCGCCAACGTAACCGGCGACGCAATCGTGGTTGAGAACTGCGGCTACCCGAACGGCGCGCCCACCGCGTCCATCACGGGCGGCAAGATCTCGTCCACCAACGCCAAGCCTGTTGCCACCTACGCCACTGAAGGCTACACCAAGGTGACGAATGTCATTCCTGGCACCTCGAATGCGAAGTTCAACAATAAGACCGCCGAGGGCGTGGCCGCTGGCTACGAGCTCGTGCAGATTCCGGAAGGCCAGACCGACGCCGGAATGTGGGTGATCGCGAAGTCCGTGACCATCACGGTTGTCGAAGGCCAGCAGAAGATCTACGGCGAGAATGACCCTGCTGCGTTTGACGTGACGGTCACCGGTCTGCCGGAGGGAGTCAATGCCGCCGAAGTGATTGACTACACGGTTACACGTGTGTCTGGTGAGAAAGTCGGAATGTACGCGCTCACGGCCTCCGGCGATCTGCAGAAGGAGATCGATGGTCAGCTCTACGCCATCTCCTACGTGTACACGACGCCTGAAGAAGAGCCTATCGAGTTCGAGATTCTTCCTAGGATGATCACGATCACGGGCGAGTCTGCCGAGGAGGACTACACAGGAGAAACCTTCACGCTTAGGGATTTCACAATTGCTGATGTGGAAGAGGGTGTTGGAAACGCCGAAGCCACGCTTGCGGAGGCGAAGGCGATTGCTGAGCAGTACCTCAATTACGAGGCGTCCGGATCGAATGCAGGCAGCTACTTTGGCGCGTTTGGCTACCAGCAGGGCAAGAGCATGATGAAGTTTGTCCAGGCGATGTCCAACTTCGACATCTACGCTATGGATTCCGGTACCCTTACGATTAATCCCAAGGAAGTGTGGGTCAGCATCAAGCCGCAGGCAGAGGGCGGTACGCTCTCCAAGACCTATGGCACTACCGATCCTGCGTTCGACATCGTTGTCTGGGGTGCGTACGACGAGACTAATGGCTATAGCGATGATCTATCCGCCACGGTGAAGAGCAGTCTCACCTACCAGGTGATCCGCGATGCCGGCGAAAACGTGGGGCACTACAATGTGCGCGCCTACGGCAACACCGTGCAGGGCAACTACACGGTCAACTACTTGCCGCCCACCGACTTCGAGATTACGCCCGCTACGGCCACGATCACCATCGCAAACGCCACAAAGGTGTACGGCGACGCCGACCCGGCGTTCACGGCTACTGTCACCGGCCTGAAGAGCGGCGAGGCCCTCACCTACACCATTGACCGCGTCGAAGGCTTCGTTTCGCAGGATGTGGGCGTGTACGAGGGCAAGATCACCGCCACGGTCACGCCGAACGCCAACTACGCCGTCACGGTTGAGCCTGGCAATCTCACAATCACGTCTGCGCCTGTCACGGTCACGGCGGATAACCAGACCAAGGAGTTCGGCGCAAACGATCCTGCGCTGACTTGGACGGCCACGGGCCTCAAGTACAACGACCAGCCGGAGGTGCTCACGGTCTCCATCAGCCGTGAGGCCGGTGAAGAGGCTGGCAAGACCTACGCGATCACGCCTTCTGGCAACGCGACGCAGGGCAACTACACCGTCACCTACGTGCCTGGCACGCTCACCATCGAGGGCGCGCCCGTCACGGTGACGGCCGACAACAAGTCCAAGGTCTGCGGCAACGCCGATCCCGATCTCACGGTCAAGGTCGAAGGCACCACCGATGCCGATGTGATCGCGCTGATCAAGGAAGGCGTAACCACAATCCGCGAGAACGGCGAGGAGCCCGGCGAGTACAACATCGCCGTGTTTGGCGAGATCGAAGGCTACTCGATCACCTACGTGCCCGGCAAGTTCACGATCCTCCCAGCCGTTGCCAGAATTGGTGACACGTACTACGCCTCGCTGAAGGACGCCGTTGATGCGGCTGTGCCCAACGACACCATCATGATCGTTGCTAACTTCACGGTTGATGCCTCCAAGACAACCGAGGCAGACCGCACCGTGATCACGAAGCCGGTCACGATTGACTTCGGTGCGTACACGATGTCCGTCCCTGGCTCGCTTGAGCCCACGGCCAACTGGGCGGCGATCTTTGTGGACGCTGACACCACGATCACGGCTACCACGGGCGGTATTGACTGCCTCGACAAGGATGATCCTAATGACAAGCCTGGCGTGTACGCGTTCAACGTGCGCAACAATGCCACGCTTATCATCGAGGACGGTTTCTACCACGGCGGCGGCACTATTGTCCAGGCCCAGCTCGGTGCGGTTGGAATCGAGGGAGGAACGTTCACGGCAACTCCGTTCGACGAACCGTACGGCATGGACTTCGCGTTGAACTGCGTTGACTCTGCCTTCGCGGCTGGCACCGCCGCATTCGAGATCACCGGCGGCACGTTCGTGGGCTTCGACCCGCAGAATATCAAGGCCGAGGGCGAGAACACCGACTTCACCGCAGATGGCTATGTGGCAATCGAGTCTGAAGAAGTGCCTGGCACCTTCGTGGTCCAGGAAGGCTACAATGTCACGTTCGACGTTGACGGTGGCTCGCCCGCGCCTGAAGCGCAGAGGGTTAAGAAGAATGCGCTCGTGACGGAGCCTGAGGATCCTGCCAAGGATGGTGATGTGTTCCTTGGCTGGACACTCAATGGCGAGGCGTTTGACTTCGACACTGCGGCCAATGCGGACATCAAGCTCATAGCGAACTGGGGCAAGATTGTTGCCAGAATCGGCGACGGTGGTGAGGGCACCCAGTACTTCGCAACGCTCAAGAGCGCGGTTGAGGCGGCTGAGGCTAACGATACCATCACAATCGTCGACAGCTTCACGATTGACGCATCCAAGACTGAGTCGACCGATCGTATCGTGATCACGAAGCCAGTTACTATCGACTTCGGTGAATACACTATGTCTGTGCCTGGCTCGCTTGAGCCCACCTCCAACTGGGCGGCGATCTTTGTGGACGCCGACACGACGATCACGGCCACCACGGGCGGCATCGACTGCCTCGACAACGACGGCGCTCCTGGTACGTACGTCTTCAACGTCCGCGAGGGTGCGAAGCTGACGATCGATGGCGGCAGCTACCACGGCGGCGGCACGGTCGTGCAGGCCCAGCTCGGCACGGTCGAGATTCTCGACGGTACGTTCACAGCGACGGCGTTCGAGGCTCCGTACGGTATGGACTTCTTCTTGAACTGCGTGGATGCCAATTACACGGCTGGCACGGCCAAGTTCGATGTGAAGGGCGGCACGTTCGTGGGCTTCGACCCGCAGAACAACAAGGCTGAAGGCGCGAACACCGACTTTACCTACGATGGCTACGTGGCGATTGAGGAAGAGTCTGGCACCTTCGTGGTGCAGCCTGGCTACAACGTCACGTTCGACGTTGGCGAAAACGCAGCACCTGTTCCCGAAGCTCAGAGGGTCAAGAACAATGATCTTGTGACGGAGCCTGAGACGCAGCCTGTCAAGGAGGGTGCTGAGTTCCTTGGCTGGATGCTTGGTGAAGAGCCGTTCAACTTCGATACGGCGGCCAATGAGGACATCACGCTTACGGCGAACTGGGGCACGGCGGTCGCCACGATCAGCAAGAACGGCACGATCACCTACTACGCCACGCTCAAGAGCGCTATCGACGCGGCCGAGGCTGGCGATACTGTGACGCTCATCGCAAACTGCACTGCTGACGCCACCAAGACCGAAGCGACTGATCGCACGGTGATCACGAAGGCGATCACGATCGACTTCGGCGAATACACCTACTCCGTGCCCGGTTCGCTCGAGCTCACGGGCAATTGGGCGGCGCTCTATGTTGACGCAAACACCACGATCACGGCCACCACGGGCGGTATCAACTGCCTTGACAAGGATGATCCTAATGACAAGCCTGGCGTGTACGCGTTCAACGTCCGCAACGGAGCCAAGCTCACAATCGATGGCGGCAGCTACCATGGCGGTGGCACGGTCGCGCAGGCCCAGCTCGGCACGGTCGAAATCCTCGACGGCACGTTCACCGCGACGGCGTTTGATGATCCGTACGGCATGGACTTCATGCTGAACTGCGTGGATTCCGCTTACTCCACCGGCACCGCGGGCTTCATTGTGAAGGGCGGCACGTTCGTTGGATTCGACCCGCAGAGCAACAAGGCTGAGGGCGCGAGCACCGACTTTACCGCCGATGGCTACGTGGCGATTGAGGAAGAGTCTGGTACCTTTGTGGTTCAGGAAGGCTACAATGTAACCTTCGATGCCAATGGTGGTACACCGGAGCCTGCTGCGCAGAGAATTGCGGCTGGCGGAAAGGCCTCCTCGGTTACGATTGCCCGTGACGGTTACACGTCCGCTGGCTGGTTCGCCGAGGGTGCCGATGCCGAGTTCGACTTCGATGCGGTAATCACCGCTGACACCGAGCTCACGGCCAAGTGGCTGCGCAACCTGACGGCAGACATGGTGGCGGTTTCTGATTCCACCTACGACAAGACGGCGAAGACGCCTGTGGTCGTCACCGTTGACGGTACCGCGCTCACACTCGGCACTGACTACGAGGTTGCCTACACCGGCAAGAACGGAGCAGGCGACAATGTCAACGCAGCTACGGTGACTGCCACTGTGACAGGCAAGGGAGCCTATGTTGGAGAGGTCGTCAAGACCTTCACTATCAGCCCTGCCGAACTCACCATCACGGCTAACGCCAAGTCTAAGACATATGGTGCGGACGATCCTGAGCTCACCTACACGATCGATGGTCTCTACACAGGCGATGAGATCACTGGCGAGCTGACCCGCGTTTCCGGCGAGGCCGTTGGCACATACGCAATCAACCAGGGCGATCTCGCCGCTGGCGACAACTACACGATCGCCTATACTGGCGCGAACCTGACGATCACCGCGAAGGCTGTCACTATCACGGTGACGGCGGCTTCGAAGACCTACGGCGATGCTGATCCAGAGTTCGAGGGTGAGGTTGAGGGACTTCTGAACGAAGGCGACCTTGGTGAGATTGCCTACAGCCGCACGGGTGATGACAAGAATGTTGGCACCTACACGGGCGTCCTGACGGCGACGTACACGGCGAACGGCAACTACGGCGTGACGGTTGTTCCTGCGGACTTCACGATTACGGCAAAAGCTGTGACTGTGACTGCGGACAACAAGACCAAGATTGCCGGTAACGTCGATCCTGAGTTCACCGCGACGGTGAGTGACCTTGTGGATGGCGAGAGCAGCGAGGAGTTGATCACCTACTCCTTCACTCGCGAGCAGGGTGAAGAGGCCGGTCAGACTTACGCGATCACGCCCAGAGGCGAGGCCGTGCAGGGCAACTACGCTGTCACGTTCGTGCCTGGCACGCTGACCATTGGCGGTGCAGTGGCGTCCGTCACATCCGGCAACACAACCACTTGCTATGCGTCTCTTGCGGATGCGGTTGCTGCGGTTCCGGAAAATGGCACGGCGACAATCACCATGCTTGCAGACGAGGAGCTCACGGCTTATGTGACATTCCCCGCCGACAAGACCATCACGCTTGATCTGGCCGGACACAATGTCACCAGAGACGGCAATTGCTCTCTGGACGTGTACGGTGATGTCACGCTGGTTGATAGCGGAAACAACGGCGTGTCCGGTAAGCTCGAGAGCTGCATCCCTGTCTGGGTCAACGACGGTGGCACGTTCACGCTGGAAAGCGGCGCAATCAATGCTGTTGGAGATGAAGCCATGGGTGTCTATGTCGAGGGTACCGGCGTTGCAACGCTGAAGGGCGGCAGCGTGACGAGCGCGCAATGGGGCGTGACGGTGTTCGACACGGCAAAACTTACCGTGGACGGCGCGACGATCACCTCCACTGGCAATGCGGCAATCAGCACCAACGGAAATGGCGGTCAGGCGGCAACAGTTGAAGTCAAGTCTGGCGCTGTCACCAGCGTGAACGACATCGCCATCTACCAGCCCTCCGGTACTGTGACCGTCTCTGGCGGCACCATCACCGGTGCTACGGCAGTGTACGCGAAGAGCGGATCGCTCTCCATCACCGGCGGCACGCTCACCGGCAAGGGTGACGAGGCTGGCTACTCCTACAACGGTAGCGGTGCCAATGCAACGGGCGACGCGCTGGTGGTCGAGAACTGTGGTTATCCGAACGGAGTGCTCAATGTCAGTATCACTGGCGGCAAGTTCATCTCCGATAACGCGCATGCTGTGGGCAGCTACGTCAAGGACGAAAGCTTTACGACTCTCACGGGCTTCATCTCGCCCACCGGCACGGCGCTCTTCAGCGACGACGTCTCTGATGGTGTGCCTGCTGGCTACGAGCTGGTGCCCGCTGGTGAGGGCAATGAAGGTCTCTACAAGATTGCGAAGATGACCAAGATCCTCTATCCCACGAACGCGGAGAAGACGCGCGGTGTTTACATCTCGTTCGACTGGATCAAGGATAACACCGGTCTCATTGCGGATAAACAAGATGGCATCCCGACCCAGGAAGAGCTGGATGTCATGATTGAGGGTCTCTCAGCCCTTGGCAAGAACGGTCTCCCGCTCTGGCAGAGCTACGTGCTTGGCTGCGATCCGAATGATACCACGCCGGCGCTTGTGCTTACAGGTTCGCATGTTGGCGGTACCTATGACAGGAACCTCCGCATGTTGACAGGTGTTGAGTTCGAGATCGTCAACATCGGCACCTTCCTCGCGTGCGCCGACCAGAGCGACTACAACCTCGACACCCCTGAAGGGTGCAAGGCCAGTGTCCGTGTCCGCCTTGCCCGCCGCGATGCGAATGGCGGGTGGACGACGGTGAAGGTGGGTGACGTCGACGTGGATGACAGGAGCAGCTACTTCTCCGTCGAGTCCACTCCTGTTCCGGGCAAGGGACAGCCCGTGTTCACGGTGCCTGTCGATGCCGTGTTCGCGGACGCCTCCCTCGGTGGCGGTGCTGAACTCGCGATAGTGGTCGACATCATTGTTGAGGACAACTAATGTTGGCTTAATTCTGGGGCTGCCTCCCTATGACGGGGGGCTAGTCTCCAGGACACCGTAAAGAAAAAGAGTTTAAAGTCAAAGTGAAGGAGAAAGAAAGATGAAAGTCAAGATTCTGGCAATGGTCGTCGGCATGCTGTGCGCTTGCTCGGCGCTGGCGGGAAAGACGTCCAGGGAGCCGGTCTGGTTCATGACGGAGGGCGACGAGCCGGATCGATATGCCGACGGAACGCCTGTAGGTGCTGGCGAGAGCTATATGCTCGTCTGGACTCGTAACGGCTGCGAGTTCAAGGGCGTAACTGTGAAAGGTGAGGCTGTTGACGCCGAAAACTCAACGGTTCTTGCGATCTGCAACAAGCGTTCTACTGAAGACGGTAAGTGCCCTCCGATTCTTGCAAGCATTGAAACCGAGAAGCTTGCTGAGTACAGAAAGAACGGGCGTTTCTCCGTCGTGCTGCTTGACACGCGCCGTGCGGACGGCGTCCCTGGTGGTATTGAGACAGGCGTGAACGCTAGTGCTGATGGTGCAGCCGTGAACGGCGGAGCCGGTTTCAACTCTGCCTGTAACGTTCAGAGTGGCACGTCTGTTGCCAGCAAGTGCTCAGATGCGGGCGACCTTCCTCTCCCGAAGGTCAAGAGCATCGAGGTCAAGAATGGCGTAGTGAGACTTACCGTGGAGGGTACAACGCCGCTGATGCGCTATGACGTTGCCTCTGGCGACAAGCCGTCTGGTCTCAAGCGTGCGAAGCGCCTTGATGGTGAGAGCGGCCGTGACATGGTGATTGAAATGCCGGCTACAGGTAAAAGCGGGTTCTTCTCGGTGAACCGTGCCGACGTTACTAAGTGAGTAAATGATTACTTTACAGGAGAAAGACAATGAAGAAGATTTTGCTTGTTCTTGCATGCTCGGTGTTTGGCATGGTAGTCTTTGCTGGTGCTGATACCTTCTCGGTCGCATCAGCAAACACGTTTGGTGCATTGAAAACCATATCCAATATTACGGGTGCTGAAAACTTCACCTATGTTGCAGTACCTTTCGAAGAGTTTGCAGATGCCAAGGATAATACAGGGAAGCATCCTGACAATAAGCGGTTGTTCGAGGGCATCATAGTACCTGGTCTGTGCCGCGACTACGCACTGATGTCGATTCTGGCGCCGGAATCAGCGCAGCCGCTTGCTGAAGACATCTGGTGGGGGTATTCAGTTTCGGCCAGGGCGGACTTCTGGAATCCAGCCCAAGTCACGGTGGGTGCCGGCGGTACAACTGTGGACAGTCCCTATCCGGACGAGACGTATGCAGATGTTGGCTCAGGTGTGTTTTGGAATCCGGGTGCATCGGCGCCCGTGGTTCCTTACTCGATCTATTCTTATGGTCAGGTGCCGACGAACTACACGAAGCAGGTTTCTTTTGCTGCTGGCAAGAAATTAATATGCCCGCCCGGCGCACATGCCCTCAGTCCGCTCAACCTCAATGAAGTTGAGTGGGGTGATGTCACGGCGTCCACATTCAGGCTTTCAGGCACCAAGGTCAGATCGGTGCTGTCCGTCGGTGACATGATCCAGTTTAAAGACCCTCAGACTGGCATAATGAAGCAGCTGTACTACGCCACTGTCCCAGGAGGGAACGGAGAGAAGAAGTGGGGCACGGTTGATCAGATGCAGCCGTTTGGAGTGAATGCGGCAGTGATTCCTGCCGGCGCCGCCTTCTGGTACATTGCAAAGGGCAGTGCCACTCTGACCTGGCCGTGATTTCGATTGTGACGGAGCGACGATGTCCTAGAAGGAGAAAACAAGATGAAGAAGATTCTCTTTGCAGTTCTCTTCGCAGCGGCTGTTGGCTTCCTTGCAAAGGCCAGCGATACCGACATGCTGATTTGGAACATTGACCTTTGGGATTCATGGGTGTACCAGCCTCAGATTGAAAATGAAACTTTCCCTGGGTTCAACAGGATAACATTTGGGTTGCAGAATGGCACTGATGCGAGTTCGTTCATCGATCTTGAGAGCAACACTCGCTATCTGGAGCAGCAGGCCACAACGCTTTCTGGTACGGTAGGCTATGGACCAGGTCTCGCCTATGCCAATGATGGTATTGCCGGATACTATGCCACCGATCTGACCGACTACGGCAATGATGTCTACGGCGGTTACGAAGTTCTGATACAGCTCTGGAACAACGACACGCTTATTGCCGTTTCCGATAATATTTTTGACTCGAGCAAGCATCTTTATCTGGCGGATCTTGCGAGAACGACGATGGGATCCGACAAGCTCCCGGTCTCGGCGTATGATGTCGGCATCCAGTTCGGAAGCCGCCTTGTCCCCGAGCCTACGAGCGGGCTGCTGCTGATGGTGGGCGCTGGGCTTCTGGCGCTTCGCCGTCGCCGCGCGTAGGCGCAAGGGTGCGGGCTAGTGACCCAGTAGAGAAGGCAAAGGATTGTGGCTTCAGCGCGCAAAGCGCTCTCAAGCCACAGTCCTTTGTCTTTTGTCTTCCGTCGTTTGTCCTGCCTGTCGTACGGTCATAATGTCGTAATTCCCCAATTGGTCACTGGCAACATTGGCCGTGGTAACATTTCCACATTGGCAACATCCTCTCTCTGTCCAAGCCAATTCACTGTTCACTATTCAGTCGTAAAATTATGGTGTGGAATTAGGGTTGCAATCTGACGCAAGATGGTGTATACTATTTTTGTTGCTTTTGAGAGGTGTCCTTTTTTTCAGGGGTATGTCCCCCTAACCATCTTTCGATTGCAACACGTATGTGTCACTTTCAATGTTCGAATGAGATGCTAATGAGGAGAAATCAAAATGAAGAAGATTGTCTTTGCTGTGCTTTTCACAACTGCTGCTAGCTTTTTGGCAATGGCTAGCGATACTGATATGTTGATTTGGAACATTGACCTTTGGGATTCATGGGTGTACCAGCCTCAGATTGAAAATGAAACTTTCCCTGGGTTCAACAGGATAACATTTGGGTTGCAGAATGGCACTGATGAGAGCTCGTTCATCGATCTTGAGAGCAACACTCGCTATCTGGAGCAGCAGGCCACAACGCTTTCTGGTACGGTAGGCTATGGACCAGGTCTCACCTATGCCAATGATGGTATTGCCGGATACTATGCCACCGACCTGACCGACTACGGCAATGATGTCTACGGCGGCTACGAAGTGCTGATACAGCTCTGGAACAACGACACGCTTATTGCCGTCTCCGATAATATTTTCGACTCGAGCAAGCATCTTTATCTGGCGGATCTTTCGAGAACGACGATGGGATCCGACAAGCTCCCGGTCTCGGCGTATGATGTCGGCATCCAGTTCGGAAGCCGCCTTGTCCCCGAGCCTACGAGCGGGCTGCTGATGATGCTGGGCGCGGGGCTTCTGGCGCTTCGCCGCCGTCGCCGCGCGTGAGCGCGCGAGTGCGGGCGAGTGGTCCGCTATAGAAGGCAAAGGATTGCGGCTTCAGCGCGCAAAGCGCTCTCAAGCCCAGTCCTTTGTCTTTTGTCTTCTGTCGTTTGTCCTGCAAAGGCACGCCGTTGAGAACGCCGCCTTCCTAGGTTTCTTGCGGATTCCAAGTCCCGCCGGCGACAGTCGTCATTGTTCACAAATCTCAATTGTTCACAATTGCCACCAATAAAAATTTTTGCCATTTGTGATTTGTGAACATTTGTGTCAATTGTCATTTGTGAACAATAGACCCACCAGGGACTGTCCCCTTACTATCGGCGACTACACTTTTACAGACGACGATCTGACCAGCCCAAGTCCGAATTTAGACGCCTATACCGCTCGGTCGCGGAGGTTGTATGACACAGGTTCGTTTTACACGGACGTGGGGGATCTCTTCTCTGACATCGTAAATGACACTGACGTGGTTAGCGTGGATGACCTTGTGCAGAACCATGGATCTGAGTGGGAGTTCTACATGCAGCTGGACAACAACGGTAACATGGTCGCATGGTCGGAGCATCTTTTCGATCCTAACAACAGCGAAGCGCGCGCGCTTTACCTCAGTGATGTAATTGATTATGTTCGCTGGGCCAATGCGTCTAACATGCTGAATCCGCTTACAGGCACAGTGTTCAACTTCGGCACGCACCTTGTCCCCGAGCCTACGAGCGGGCTGCTGATGATGCTGGGCGCGGGGCTTCTGGCGCTTCGCCGCCGTCGCCGCGCGTGAGCGAGTTTCGGGCTGACCCCAGTAGTGAAGGCAAAGGATTGTGGCTTCTGGGCGCGTAGCGCCCTTAAGCCTAGTCCTTTGTCATTTGTCTTCTGTCGTTTGTCCTGCAAAGGCGCGCCGTTGGGAACGCCGCCTTCCTAAGTTTCTAACGGATCCCAAGTTCCACCGGCGACAGTCGTCATTTTTCGCAAATCTCAATTGTTCACAATTGCCACCAATAGAAATTTCTGCCATTTGTGATTTGTGAACATTTGTGTCAATTGTCATTTGTGAACAATAGACCCACCAGGGATCGACCCACTGGGGACTGTCCCCACACTATCCTGGGGACTGTCCCCTCACAATTCCACCTTGTGACTACTGGTGTTAGGTGCAGACTTCATTTTTCCATGTATGTTTGGCAATAGCGGAGAACGGCCTTTCTGAATTCCTCAGTCTTGTCGGGATCGCTCCACATGCCATGATGGGAATTCGGGAAGTCGACCTCGACATGCGCAACTCCGTTCTCCTTGAGCGCCTTGGCAAGGACGTCGCGATGGTGGCGCTTGACGAGATTGTCCCTGCCACCGTAAGCGAATATCGTGGGAACGCTCTTTCCCGTAACGAACGCCACCGGCGAAAGGCTGTCGATCAGCTTTCGCACTTCCGCTTTTTGAAGGTCGGCTGCAGCCACCTTCTTCCCGGTTCCGCTAGAGACGAGCAGGGCCGACATCTTCTTGCCAAAGGCCTTCTCGCTGAAATCGCTCGGCCCCACTTTGTCGCAGACGAAGGCAATCGGAATCGGCGACTCGCCTGCACGGGAATACGAATACAGCAGGGCAAGGTGCCCGCCGGCCGAGAAGCCGCCCAGGGCGATTTTGGGCGTGCGGTAGCCGCGCTTCGCCATCTCTTCCTTGAGCGCGCCGATGCATCGGGTGATCTCGTCCAGCATCGTATAGATCGTCACCTCGGGACGCCTTCGCGAAATGAGTGAGTAGTCAAGCGTAGCGGCGATGCATCCCTGTTTCGCGTAATACCTGCAGGCATACGCAAGGTCTTGACGGCGGCCGGAATTCCATGAGCCTCCATGGATGAACAGCATCAGCGGAATGTTGGAGTCCTTCTTCGCATCTTTCGGAATGAAGACGTCGTACTTCAGATTCTTCGACTTGTCATAGACAAGCCCTGAAAGCTGTTCGCCATCTTCTTTGCACCACTCCTCGAGGTATCCGCCATTCCGGAACTGGTCCGTCATTGGCAACGCCGGTGCGCAATAGCCTTGATGGCACGCCAATATGCCGAAGACAAGTCCTGCGCCCAAAGATATCCACAACCTCAGGCCGCATGTTGCATTACGCGCGGTTTTCATCATCTATGACCTCGTCTGTTCCTGATTTTCTGTTCATGCCTTGCCCATTCTCGGGTTTCCGCCTTCCCCTGCGCATGGCGCACCACACTCGGAGGACGCTAATATTGTACCATATTTCAGTCTGGGCGTGTGGGATTCACACCCTAATCACTAATCAATAATGCAGGATTATTGCTCTTGACTTCCATTAACCTATGAGTTAAACTATATGATGTTTGCTTGGTGCACTATGCACTGTGGAGACACAAAAATAACTGCTGCGCAACTGGTGAGGTATTCGACTGCATACCCCACGGGCGCGGAGCGTATCGAAAAACGGCGTGAGGGACGAGCTAGATGCAATCTGTAGATAGAATCGGATCGGCGTTTCTGAGGAGCATTCTGCGCCGAATGAAGGAGCTGGGGGTTTCGCAGTCCGAGCTGGCGGAGCGGATGAAGGTGTCGCGTCCGTACATCACGAAGGTGCTGCATCAGGACGTGAACTTCTCTTTCAGGACGGCGGCGAAGCTGGCGAATGCGCTGAAGATGGACTTCTTCCCCGAGGTGCGTCCGAGGGAGAACGCAGAGGTTGTGCCTTCTCTCGCCGGCGGCGAGTAGTTGGCGCGTTGTGGCAGTAGTGCAAGGAGAACGTGCAATGATGGCCAGGAGACAGTGTGCTGCGGTTGCTTGTGCCGCATTTGCGCTTGCGGGCGCTGTGGCGTTCGCGCGCGGTCCCGTGACCGAACGCGTTGAGTTTGCAGGCGAGGCGC
>JAEEGL014616470.1_pt1 | contig 29395 bp, 14 predicted proteins | sample 9134231 | NCBI WGS metagenome assembly JAEEGL01 (sample SAMN16246548, study PRJNA631951) | gut metagenome | biome: gut microbiome; feature: rumen; material: fiber-attached | host: Bos | place: Iran: Karaj | collected 2018-10 | reverse complement strand
TATTTTATCTAATTCTTCTTTAACTGTTGTTTGATAAAAATTTAATCTCAAATCTTCTGAGGCTTTATTTATATATGTTTTTATATCTGATATTATTTCTTCTTTTTTTGAGTTTGTAGTTGAATCATAAGTGCTCAATTTGAAAATTTTTTGTCTTGTTTTCATTTTTGAAAATATATTAAATTATGAATATAAAAATAATAAAATATATAATAATATAACAAATGAATAAATAAAAAATACAAAAAACATATATTTTCATTTTTATAAATAAAAATTCAGTTTAAAATTAAGTTAAAAAAGCAAAATTAAGACTAACAAAAAGTAAGTAATTTACTATTAAATTTTCTATTACAGCATCATTATAGCTAAAATTTACATTAGTGGTCATTTTATAAACAACACCATTAGGATTAGTCAAAGAATAAATATAAAACCTTCAATTTTCTTATTTTTAACATTCTGGTGAATTTTTAAATAACTATTAAAAAATAATATCTACTAAATTTTCAGTAAAATCACTTTTTTACAAATTATATCCATTGAGTGTATATTAATTAATTCTTTGGCATCAGATCATTTTTAATTCTATTATAATATTTTTAAACTTATTTTTTTCTATTTTCTTTCCGTAAGTCTTTCTTTAAATAATGAAAGAATTTGATTAAATTTATTTTATTTATCATTTAGTTTTTATATACATAAGAGCAATGAATTAAAAGATATTTTTTTATTATACATAAATGAACAGAAAATAAGATTTTTTAAATATAATATTGTTTTGAAAAATTCAGAAACGAGGAATAACTGTCATCAATAATTGTAGTAAAAATATTAAGACAATAAATTATCATCATATGTTGAATTTTATATTTTTTTTTCGAAAATATTATACCATATTAAAAAATTTAATGGGCAAAATAATTAATTCAATAATATTTAATTTAATTATTAAAAGTCTATAAAAGATAAAATAAAATAGAATTCCAATAAAATATTAATTCAAATTGAGATAATGCATTCAAAAATAATTTTTCAAATATGAATAAAATAATTGGAACAATCCTTTTAATTCATTTCTTAAATAAAAGCAAAAATGTATTAATCAGTTGGTTCAATGGTAATAGAAATTTTAACAAAGAAGAAAACATGAATTTAAAACAAGAAAAATATATTGCTTTTACAAATAAAGGAAGTAAAAGATATATTATAACAGAATATAAAATATTTAAAAAGTTCTAATTGCAATGATAAAACTGAAATTAAAAGAATAAAAAATGGAAGTATAATATTTAATAAAAAATAATTTGGAGCTTTCATATTAAACAGGTCTATTTGTGATTGAGAAATGAAAGAATATTTTTTATTCTTTTTATTAATATAATTAAAATATTTGATAATTTTTAATTTTGTCTTTTTATCTTTGATCGTTTTTAAAATGTTATTTCTGAAGAAAAATTATTTTCAATTGTTAAAGAAAATTTATTTTGTCATGAATAATATTAAAAAACAATTAAATTATTGATAATATTTTAGAAAAAAACAATATGGATGATTATTTTATAATTTTTTTTATTTTTTTACTTTAATATTTATTTGAATAGAGGATTTTTAAATAAAAATATATTTAAAAAAATGAGTTCTGAATCTTCTTCTGTAATGTCTACTCCAGAACTTCCTTCCAGAACAAAATGTTTTATTTGTGATTATAAAATTAAAAATGAAATTTTTTCAAATCATTACAATAAATGTAAAGAAAATTATTTAAAAACTGAAAAATCAAAATATTATCCTTTAAAAGAACCAGATAATATAAATGAATTATTAGATACTATATCTAATTATGAAATGAGTAGTTATAAAGTTTTAAATGAAATTAATGAAAATTTTACTAAATTACATAAAGAAATGACATTGTTATATTGTGAAGAAAATAAAAAATCAATGACTCCTAAAGAGTTTTTTAAAATTCATCATGAAAAATTTATAAGAAGATATTCTTATAATTTAGAAAATTCTAGAATGAATTTTTTTTATTCTCTTCAAAAAATTAAATCAACTTCATTAGAATTAAAAAATATCATTAAAAAAGAAATAGAAAATAGTAGAAGATTTTCTATTAATTTTAATTAATTATATTTTATTAGTAATGAATAAAACTTTGAATTAATATATATTATTCTTTATAAAACTTAAGGTAAATGCTAATGATAATTTTAAATCATGAAATCATTTTATCCATAGTTAGGATATAGTATTGTATATATATAAATAATTCTTTTTATGATAAGAAGATTAAAATTATTTTTCATTAATTGTAAATAAGTGAATTACTATTCCTTTATTTTTTTATAATAATGTTTCAATATTTAGATTCTAAATTTTATAGAATAATTGTATGTTTATATGAATAATCTTTATGGAAGAAATATTAAAAAATTTATATTAATTTAAAATCTTTTGAATAAACTTTTTTTATTATAAAAAAACTAGTTTCATTTAAAATTAATATATTACCAATAAAGAAAACTAAATTTTATTAATTTTTTTTAATGAAAAATAAAAAGTAAAAAGTAAAATTTATCTAATCAAAAAACAGTTAAAAAAAAAAATTTATTCTTCATCAGCAAGTAATCTTTTTTTTTCATTATCATTATCAATATTAATAACAATTTCTTTTTCTTCATTGGAATCCTTATCTTTGGAACCAGGAATAGGAATAAATTTAGAGAAGAAACTCACAATAAAAGTTAAAGAACTCATTAAAAAGCACATACCCCATTGTTGAATAGTTAAGCCACCTTTAGAACAATGAAAAGCATTTCTTCCAAATTCAACTAAAAGAGCTTGAAGACCCATTTCACACCCAGTAATTAAAATAAATAACCAACAACGATGAATTCTACTAAAAATATTAATTTGATCATTAATAACTCTACAATTAATTTGATTGAATAAAGTATAGAAAACAAAAGTATTAAATATAATAGTCATATGAGAAGTACTACCTAAATTACTAATATATTCATTAAATGCAACACTAAGATCTTGTCTTTGAGCATAATTACCACAATTCATTGCATTAGCATTATCAATTAATTTAACATTACTATACCATTTACTTTGAATTCCATAAATTATATGATTAAGATCACTAATTTGACCAGGTAAAGTACCATAACATTTCATTATTGTAATATTTTCAGCCAATCTACTTTTATCTTGTTCAAGAATAAATTTAGGTCCAATTAAATAAACTATAAGTAAAAGGGTTAATTGGAATAAACTTTGAATTGATATATGTTTCCACATTCTAGAATTAATGATAAATTCATTTTTCTTTGTTGGTTCCCTTTGAAGTAAATCTTCATATGGAGGTTCAGTTGCTAAAGCTAAACTACCTAAAGAATCCATAATTAAATTAACCCAAAGCATTTGAACAGAAGTTAAAGGAGTTTCATTCCCAATACAACCACAAATAAAAACTAATAAACAAGCACAGAAATTTACAGTTAATTGGAATTGTAAAAATTTCCTAATATTATCATAAATATTTCTTCCATAAATAATAGCAACTACAATAGAAGAAAAATTATTATCTAAAATAACAATATCACTAGCTTCTTTAGCAATATCAGTTCCAGCAAACATAGCAAATCCAACATCACTTTTACTTAAAGCAGGAGCATCATTAGTTCCATCACCAGTAACAGCTACGACTTTTTCTAAAGATTTTAATCCAAGAACTAAAGCATATTTATGAATAGGTTGTGAACGAGCAAGAACTCTTAAATTTCGAGTTAATTTAATAAAATTACCCATATTTGAAATAACATCTCTTTTAATTTCCTTTTTTTCACTTTTTGTTCTTTTTGATATTTCTTCTGCTTCTGCTTCTGTCTTTGGACATTTACATATATTACTTTCTTTCTTACATACTTCACATATTAATCCTCCTATTGATGCATAGAATGATGCTCCAGTCATTGATTTTGGTTTATTTTTTAATAATTCTTGTATATGTCCTTCTCTTTTATTTTCATCATTTATTTCTTCTGGATTTATTTCAATATCTGTTTCTTTTAAATTTTTTAAATCAATATCATTTCCTAATATATTGCAATCTCTTGCTATTGCTGTTGCTGTTATTATATTATCTCCTGTTACCATTATTACATTCACTTGAGCTTCGTGACATTTTAATACTGCTTCTTTTACTCCATCACGTAAAGAATCTCTTATACCAAAAACTGCTATGAAAGTTAAATTTGTTTGATCAATATATTTATTATTTGAATCTAATTCTTCACTATTATTATATTCTTTTTCTGAAATATCCTTATAACATATATATAATGAACGTAATTCACTACTATTAAAGTCATTTATTTGAGTTTTAATTTTGTTTTCTATTTCTTCTGTTATTTTTTCTTCTTTACCTTCTTTTGTTAAATATTTATCACAATATGATAAAGCATTTTCAGCACCTCCTTTTGTGAAAAGACGATATCCTGTTGGGAAAGATTCATTTTTAATAAAAGTAGTCATTCTTTTTCTTTGAGAATCAAATGGGAATTGTTTATAATTTTCTAACGATGAAAGATATTTATCTTTTTCTTCTGAAATTGGAGATTTCATTCTATATAAAAATTCAATAAATGCCATATCTGTTTTATTTTTTGCTTCACATATTTCATAGTCACCATTAATATTAGGTTTATCTAATTTAGTGATAGTACACTCAACATTAAGTGATATTGCAGTTCTTAATATATTAAAGTAATTTTCATTAAAATATTCATTTGCATTTTCTCTGATTTTAATAATATCACTATTATTACTTTTAACTTCATCTAATTTGCCAACATTCTTAACTTCAATATTTTGTTTTAATTCAATGGTATTATCTCCTGATAATATTTTATAAACATTCATTTCATTTTTAGTTAAAGTTCCTGTTTTATCAGTACAAATATAATTAGCTCCTCCCATAGTTTCACAAGCATGCATTTTTCTAACTAAATTATTTTGATCCATTAATTTCTTAATAGAAAAAGCTAAACTTAAAGTAACAGCAAGAGGTAAACCTTCAGGGATAGCAACAGCAATAATAGCAACACATAAAATAACAATATCTAATAAATCTTTAGCAATTAAAGTTTTAGGATCAGTTAAAATTGCTTTATCAACTCCTTTTTCAATAGCAAGTTTATAATTTTTACTATCTTCAATATATTTAATAACGAATCTAATTCCAAGAGCAACTAAAGTGACAAGAGCAGCCCCCATTCCAAAATAAGAAATACTTTCAGCAATATCATCTAATTTAATTTCAAGTGGAGTTTTACTATCTTCTTGAGCATTATCAACAGTTCTTCTAATAATTCCTTTTTGACTATGATCACCAACTGCAATTACTATTGCTTTTCCTGAACCTTCAACACAATTTGTCCCAGATAGCATTAACATTGAATGAGGTTTTTTCCCATTTTCTTTTTCTTCAATACATTTATCATATATTTCCTTTTTGACTGTATCACTTTCTCCTGTCAATGAACTTTCATCCATTTTAATTCCATTTCCTTCAACCAATATCATATCTGCTGGTAATATATCACCATAATTAATATATATTATATCTCCAACTAATAAATCATCTGATATTAAATCATTTGGAATACCATCTCTAATTACTTTATATTTTGTTTCTGAATTTTGAATATCATTCAATTCATGAAATTTTAATTCTTTTTTATAATCAGTTATACTTCCAACAAGAACAACAATAATAACTGCAATTATTATTGATACCCCATCAATCCAATCTGTTTTTGGATTATCTGATAAAGTTGTTCCTAATATTATTTGAACAATTGAAGCTACTATTAATATTCTTATCATTAAATCTTCAAGAGCATTTAAAACAAAAGTATAAAATGGAGGAACAGGTTCTATAAATATTTTATTTGAACCAAAACAATTTTCTCTATGTTCGATTGATAATATTCCTTTTTGAATTGAAGTTTGTAATTTTTCCATTAAAGAATTTATTCCTCCTAAATTTTGAATATATGTTAAATCTTCACATGAACATCCTCTTTCCTTATATAACGTCATTAAATTTTCTAATTCTGATGCTGTTATTCCAAAATGATTTAATGTTGAAGTTGTTTCTTCTGAACAAGAAGAATTTTCTTCTTCTTCGTTCTTTTTTTGAGACATTAGTTTTTAATAATATTTTTTATTAAGATGATTTATTTTATGAAAGTTAAATATTAATTCTTTTTTTTTAAAAAAAAGATAAGTTTTCTTTATTTCTTTTTATATTTAATCTTTGAGTTTTTATAATTGAGAAATTCAAGGGCTTTTTATCATTTTTTTTTTGTTTTTAGAAATTAATTAGAATTATTAAGTTTTAAACTTTTTTTTTGTTTTTTTTTAATCAAGATAAATGAAAAAATTTAATTCCTTATATGTTTAATAAACTAATTCTAAATATTAAATAAATAATTTTTATCTATAATATTTTAATAAATAAATTTTATATAATTGTTCTAAATTCTCAAAAAATAAGAAAAAATAGTTGAATAAATAAAAGCTACACAAAATAAAACTCAAATTATAATAAATTTGATTATACTTATAAATAAGCACATAAAATTCTAATAAAAAAAATATACTTAATCAAATATTTCATCATTTTAATGAGTAGTACCTTTAATTAAAATTCATCTTTCATTTTTTTAATTTCTTTTCTTACATCATTATAAGTATTACTAGCAATTTTTTTAACATAGGAATTAATTAAGGTATTATCATTTTTATCATCACCATGAAAACTTTTAATGAATATTCAATTTTCTTTTTGAAGAGAATAACTTTGAGGTTTATTCTCTAAAATTACAATTTTTGTTAAATCTCTTCCTAATTTAGTTAAATCTTTTACAAATATATCATTTTAATAATAAAGTATTCGCTATATAATCTTTTTTCAAAAAATATTTTTTTTTAATCTATTAAATCTATTATTGGATCTGCATATTCTTGTTTTAAGGAAGTAAATAATATTATTTCATATATTTTACTTATTTCTGTTAAAAATTGATTTAATCCTAGTCTAGGAATAAATATTTTTTTTCTTTTTTATAACTTATTAAAGTTTGATCTAAATCTAAAATTAAAGTAAATATTTTTTTTTGTCTTTTTTATTTTGTAAATAATGTGTTTTATTTTTAATACTATCTCTTATATTCTGAATTTTTCTTTTTTGATTTTCTTTATTTTCATCCATATAAATTTTCTTTTTAAAATATTCATTTAAAGTACTTATATAAATTCTAGTACTTCTACTTAAATAAAACTTTAATTGATTATCATTGACGACAATATTATTATTATATAATCTTAAAATATTTTTTAATAAAATAGAAATATTATTATTTCCAATATTTAAAGAATTTAAATGTTCATTTTTATTAATTTTACATTCTTTTTTTTTAAGCAAAATTTTTTATAATTTTTCAACTCAAGACTTTTTTTGAGCCTTAAGGTAAAATAGAAATAATATAATCACAAACAATTAAAAAAAATTTTGATAAACATAACTTATTAATTTATTTAAAAGACCCAACGTTGATTTAGTTATTTTTTGAACTCTTAAAACTTCATAAAGAACAATAATTGATAAAAATAAGAGAACTGAATATTTATGAGAAATAACTTTTTCTTTATATTGACATTCTGGAAAAAAATCTTCAAAAACATTATAAAAAGAAGAATAAGTATAATAATTATACCATTCAATGCAAATTACTTTTCATTAAGAAAAATATTTAAAGTAATCTAAAATTTTTGATTATTTTTCTTCTGAAACTATTAAATCTTCTATTTTTAATATTTTAATTGATTATTTTCTTTCATTGATTCTTCTTTTGAAAAAGAATTGTTATTATTTCTTATTATAAAACTACTATTAGATTTTTTTAATTCGGTATTTTTTATTGATTGATTAATCATTATTATTCTTTAAAGTTTTAATTATTTTTGATTTTGATTAGAATCAAATAAATTATTGTTAGCTCGTGTTAAAACTATTCTTTTTGTAATTATATTTTTCTTTTTCTCATTGCTTAAACTCATTATATTATTTGAACGAAATTTTCATTTTCAATTTTGTTTAATTATTCTTGATTATTATTATATATATCTGAAATAAAAGAACTTTGAACAGTTTCAAACATTTTTTTTGAATTATTATATTGTCCATTTTTATGTAATGAATTTATCCCATTATCATTTTTCTGGTTTATAGTATATAAATTATTTGTTTTTACTTTTATTAAATTATTATCTAGATTTCTTTTATTTACATTATTATGTTTTGAAATATGATTCTTATTATTTTTATCTTTTAATTTCGAATTTTTTTACTTATATTATTTGTTTTTATTATTCATTTATAATATTTTTTGAATAGCATGATTGCCATTAAGATTGTTATTTTCAGAATCAAATCTTTTATGTGTAACTTCTGTTTTCTTTTCGATTGTAAGCTTTATAAAATTTGGCATAATTTTTTAGTTCTTTCTTTATTTGGTGTTAAATCTTGATAAATTAAATTTGATTTGGTTTTAAGGTAAACTTTTATCTTTTTTTTATTATTTCTATTCTTTCTAATAAATTTCTTTTAGATATTGTTTTTGATACTACCTCTAATATTCAACTTTTATTTTTATAAAGGGATGAGTCCATTTTAACTTATTTTTTAATAAGAATAAATGAAAGAAAATAATTGGAAAAAAATATTTTAATTTAAAAAGAATTATTATTTTTATTTCAATATTATTAATTTAATTAAAATTTTATTATTTTAATATTAAAAAAACTTTTTTATTCAACAATTTTTAAAGAAAGTTCAATCATTAAATTTTATTAATTTTTATTAAAAACACAAATAAAATTTAAAAATAAAACGAATTTAAAATTACCAAAATTTATTAAATTATAATTAATATTCCATGAAATAATTATAAATATTTATTTTGGATATAATAATAATCTTTAAAAATATGTGTGACCATCATTTCCTTCCAACAAAAAATAAAAAAATATCCTATTGTAAACTTTGTGGTAATATATCATATAATAAAATTTCATTATTATCGATTCCTTCAAATACAATTCAAAATTTAAACTTAAATCCTCTTTTATTAAAATTTAGACCTTATAATTTTAAAGTTGACTTTTCAAATTTCTATCAAGTTCAATATTTAAAATATAGAATTAATGCAATTAATTTTTTAAAAATTCAAACTAATTTTTTTTCTTTTTCAAAAGTGATTTTTTATAAAGCATTAACTTATCTTGATTATATTTATCTTAATAATAATATTTCTATAGATTCAATTGATAAAAATTCTCTTATTTGTATATATCTTGCTTTACATTTTAATGAATGTTGTACAAAGAATAATTTATTTGATTTAAAAAATTTTAAATCAAATCTTTTAAACATGAAGTTTTTTAAACAATTTGAAATGTTATGCCTAAAATTGTTAAATTATGATTTAGGAAAATATTCAATTTTAGATTATATTAATTTATTTTTTTCACTTGGTATTATTTATCCAAATAATGTTATTTTAAAAAATATAGATATTCATAAAATTTATTTCAATTGTTTGAATCTTTTAGATATTATTATTAAAGATAATCAAATATTAAATTTCTCAACTTATATATTAGGTTTAAGTATTATTAAATTAGTATTGGAAAATTTTAATTGTTTTAATTCTAATATTTTTAAAAAGGTTTATGGAATAAATTTCAAAAAAGAGAAATATATTTCATGTGTAAAAATCTTAAATTTGATTTTATCAAAAAATAATTGGAAAAATATAAATTATCCAAAGGTATTTTTTCTGAATAACGAAAAAAAAAAATATATTACCAAAATAAATTCAAGAGATTCAACATTTGAAAACTCTGAAAATAATGATATATTAAATTAAATGATAAAGTAGAATAAAAAAAATAAAAATAAAAAAGTAATTAATTTTGTATAACAGTGTAAATAAGTTTCTTAGTAATAAAGGTTTCCTTAAAAGAAAGGTATATTTAGGTAATATTTAGTTTAATCTCATATTTTAAATATAAACTTAATCAAATATTTATATACAGAATAAATGAAAAATATATGTAAATAAGTGTTTCTTTATAAATTATTATAGATTATGGAGTAATATTAATTATTTAATTAAATCTGATTGTATATTTAAAAAAAACTAAATATATAATAAATAAAAAAACATTTCATTTAAATCAAAAATTAAATTTAAAATATACCAAAATAAAATAAAAAAAATAAATAAATTATGGGAACACAAAGTAGTAATAGTAATAATCAAAAAAATAAAAATGAAGGTGTAGGTTCTCTTCAATTAGATGGTATAAGTAGTTATAAAGGAATAAAATCAGAAGTTTCTTCATCAAATCAAAATGAAAATACAATAAAATCTATGTCATCTACTTCAAATAATTCAGAAAAAAAATCAAGGATTGAAAATGAAAATAATAAAAACGATGAAAGAATTCCATTTAAATTTGAATGGAAAGAAGGAGGAAATAAAGTTCAAATAACAGGAACTTTTTTAGCAAATTGGACAATGTTTATTGATATGGTTAAAAATCCTGAAACAAATAATTTTGAATTTAATATAAATTTATCTAAAATAAATCATGAATTTAAATTTATCGTTGATGGACTTTGGAAATGTTCTAAATTTTATCCTATAATAAAAGATGACGCCGGAAATGAAAATAATGTTATTAATTTAACTAATTTTATTTCTCAAGAAAATAAAAATAAAAATGATATTATAATTAATGAAAAAAAAAAAGAATATAATTGTCGTTTACCAAATAAAGAAGAAATGAATTTTGATGCTCCTTCTGTTCCTTTTCATTATTCTTTACCTTATAATATTGATTTTTATAGCAGACAAAAAAAAATTGGAAAAAATGGATTTTTAAATTTCTACGAAAAAGATTTATTAAGTGAAAATATTTCTTATAAAAATATTATGATTTGTCCTCATGTTAATTTGAATCATATTTGTTTGAGTTGTGATAAAATTGAAGATAATTGTAAATATATGAGATCTGGGGTAACACATAGGTATAAACATAAGTATTTAACAATAATTTATTATAAACCTAGGAAAACTTAAATAAATTTTTTAAGTCTTTGATGAGAAAGATGATAATGCTATTTTAGATTCTTGTATAAACTTTTTCCTTTTATTGATTAAAATTAAAATTAATATTTAACACAATAATAAATTTTAATAAAATGATATAATTTTTAAATGAATTGAAATTTTTAATATTTTAAATTTTACTTTAATAAATTAAATAAAAAATATTCATTTTAAATTTACCCATTATTTATAAAATAACGTCATACTGATTTTTATCATTTAATTTACATTTAAACTCAAGACTACTAGAATTAGTATTATCTTTGATTTTTGATTCCAAAGTATCAGTTAAATAGTCAAAACATATATTTTGAAATTTTTGACATTCTAATTCTTTTTCTAAATCTTCAATTTCTTTTTTAAAATTATTTTTTTTGGAAACAAAAAATTCTAATGATATAATTTTATTGTTAGGAAAATCAGTAAATTTGGGAAAGGCATTTACTATAAAATTTGTATTTTCAAAATAAAAATCTAAAAGATTTTCAGAACAAATTTTAGGAAAATTTGTTCTATCAAAAATACAATTTTCAAGTCTTAAAGTTGAAATATTATTTAAAATTTTTTTTTCTCTTTCTTCATTTTCATATATAATTTCAGAATTAGTCAAACTTAACAATTTTAAATTATTTAAAACTGTTGTTGAAAATTTAATTTTTGTAGTTTTTAAACTATTAAATGTCAATTTTGTCAAATTAGAAAATAATGATAAATCTATTTCATCTATTGAATTCTCACATAAAATAGTTAATTCTGATATAATTTCTCTATTACTTTTAAAATAATCATAATCATTTAACGATAAATCATTAAAAAAAAAATGATTGTTTTTTTTTAAAAATTCTTTTGAACTATTTTCAAATAAATCTTCAGAAGATAATCCAATTTTTACATTTTCTAACTTTTTAATTCTATCATTTTTCAATAAAATATGATTTTTCGGAATTGTAAAATTAATTTCCTTATTTTCTTCAATTAATTTGATTAAATTTTTTTTCACATTCAAAAAATATTTTTTATCTTTATCTAAAATTTCTTCATTTGAATAATATTTAATGAATAAAAATTTATTCTTTATATTTTCTTTTAAATGATTAATTTGACATTTATATTCCCTCTCAAGGATATTATTTTCGTCAATTTTTTTTAACAGTTTTTTTGAAATATGACAGATTTTAAAAGTTAGAGATTTCTTTAGATAATTAAAAATCTCTTTTTTTAATTCATTATTCTGAATTTTCTCCAAAAGAGATTTTTTATCATTTTTTATATTACAATCACAAACACAAAAATAAAGAGGAAAATTATTTTTATTAGATTCTGATAAATTATTAATCAAAATAGGATTATTTTCTTTTTTATTTAGCAAGAAATTTGAAGAATTATTACTCAAAACATTTTGTAAATGGTTTGAATCATTCTTCAAAATTATTCCTTTTTGATTTTTATAATTTTCAGATTCACAACAATTTCCACATTTTCGATATTTTATTTCATTTGACTTTATAATAAAATTAGATTGAATAATCTGTTTATTTTTGTTTCCATAAAATTCATGAGTATTATTTTTAGTTTTGTCAATACCTAGAAAATACGTTTCTTTATTATTTATTAATGTTTCATCTAATGAAGATTCATTATAAAAATTAGCAGTTTCACATTTTTGTTTCTTTAAACAAATATTATTTAATGTTTTAACATTATTTTTTCTGATTGAATGTAATAATAAATCTGAAGATGATAAGATTAAAACCTCATTTTTATTTTTTTGACATAAAATTTTTTTAAACTTTGATATATCTTGTATAACAAGGTTTTTATTAAATTTATTATTATCATTAAGTGAAAAGCTCGATAAAAAATTAGAGGAAACATTAGAAAAATTTTCTAAATCAGTCTGTTCAAAGTATAAACAATTATTACAATTTAAGAAATGAACAAAAAAAATTATTTTAAATCTAATTAGAGTTAATGATGATGACCGTTGATTTATAAAGAATATTTCCAAATAATTTGCATTTTCATAAATAAAGTTTATTTGTTTTTGAAAATGTTTTTTATTTGAACATCCTTTATAAAATAGATTTTCTAAATTTTGTTTTTTTAAACTTAAATGAGAGTTTATTGTTTCAAACGGTTTAATTATGTCAATATATTTGGCCTTAAAGTTTTTATTTTCAATTATTTCAGAATTTTGAACAATCGAATTATAATTTAAATCAAAATTTTGATGCCTTAAAATTTGATTAAAATCAAAATTATGATACCTTAATATTTGATTAAAATCAAAACTATGATTTTTATCACTTTTATTAAAAAAATGATTTTGAATATTCAACAAATCAAAATTTTGATTTTTCTTATTGTTATAATCAGAATTGTGATTTATTGTTTTTGCAATTTCATTCAAAAGAAATTTATCAAATTTTAAATTAAGAGTAGAACATATTGTTTCAATAAATTTTCTATCTTTTATAATAATATAAAAATTTCTTAAAATAATTAATTGTCTTAATGCATTATTTTCTATTAATAACTTTTTATTTTCTTCTTTTTGATGTTCATTATCTAATAATAACTTTTTATTTTCTTCTTTTTGATGTTCATTATTCATTAATAACATTTTATTTTCTTCTTTTTGATTTTCATTATCTAATAATAACTTTTTATTTTCTTCTTTTTGATGTTCATTATTCATTAATAACATTTTATTTTCTTCTTTTTGTTGATTATATTCAATTATTAGCTTTTGAATATTTTCTTTTTGTTGCTTATTTTCGGTTATTAGCTTTTTAATATCTTCTTTATGATATGAAATTATTGTTTTAAAATAAGATATTTCTTTTTCATAATTTTCTTTTAAAATATTGAGGTTGTTGAGTGTCTCTAAAATAGCATTTACTATTTCTCTATATTTTTCAATTTCTCTTTTTGCTTCTATATATTTGTTTGATAGTTCTTCTACTTTATATTCTAATTCTTTGTTCATATTATTTGAATTTGACATTTTATTTATTTATGAATTTTCTAATAAAAACAAATCTCATTTCTATTATTAATAATATAAGGAATATTTGAGTTTTTAAAAAATTTTTTTAATTTACTTTTATTTAATGTTTAAATCTAATAATTACATTTTCTTTTACTTTTTCCTATATCATTTTTTCATTTAAATTTTCTTTTTTTATTTTTAAAATTTTAAAAAATAAAATTTTTTTTCATCATAGTTACTTAGTATTTCAATTTGAATTTTATTACTCTTAAAATATATTTATTTCTTTATACTTTTTTATTTTTATTTCAAATTTATTTTATTTCAATACTTCAATCATCAACAACATATTTTTTAGAAATATTTAAACATTAATTTTTATTTTTCATGATAATTTGTGATTTTCATTTTATCATTATTTCAATTTAATTTAGATATATTTTTTAATATGTTTTGGATAATTCTTTATTTTATTATTATGAATTTTTATTATATTAAACAGTTTCTTATTTAAATATAAAAATATTTTCTAATTTCATAATGAACTTAGTCAAAAGACCTTTATTTTAGGAACTATTGAAGAGTATTAAAGAAATAATTATTTTTTATAATTTATTTATTACTCTGCTAACATAATTTTTTTCTTTTTTATCTAAATTTAAAACTTAAATTTCTATACTATTTTTACTTCTTTGAGGAACTTTACCATTATTTTTGTTATGAATTTAATTATTTTAAGATTATTTAGATTTTTCTTTTTTTTTGAGATAATTTATTTGAATTATATCATTTGAACATTACATTTTATAATATCAATAATGAAAAAGATTTACAAGAAATTGAAGAACAAGAAGAATTAAATGAATATGGTTTTACAAATCTTCTATTATTTTTAATTCATTATTTTCTCTTTCTCATTTTTCAATAAAATTTCTATTTTTTAATTTGTTGGAAAATTCATAATATTTTGACTTTGGTTTTTTAAATTTCATTATCTCTTTGAAATATCATATTATTTTCAGTCAATAATTTTTTGAATTTTTTAGAATTAATATTATTATTTAAGAAAATAATAAATAATTTCTATTCCTTTTTACTTATTTCTTCTTTTTGTCTTTCAATACTTTTTTATTTAAATCAAAAAATATTTTCATTTATCAAAAATATTTTCAAGAGAAGAAATTTTAAATAATAATTCATTTTTTCTTTTAAATGAATATTATTTAATTCAGTAACATAATCTTTTGTAAAAGATTCTTTCAAATTATGAGATCTAATAGTTGGTTACTCAATATAATTTAAATTATTGAAAGACAAATAATACAATGGATTCTAATTATTATTTATTTATCACTTAAATTATTATTATTTAATTTATTATTTGGAGAAAGAGGGATTTGATAAGTTAATTAAATTTAAATTAAAATAATTAGTAATTGTCATAATTATTATTATTTAAATTTTAAATATTAATACAATTATTATTTATATTATCAATAACAACATTAACATTATTGATTTTTTTATTTGTTTTTTTTCAATAAATATATCTAAAGGATTTCTTCTATAATTAATTATAGAAAGAAGTACATAAATAACTGTAACATTACAAGTACAAAAATTATGATATTTCATTATTTGAAATATTATTAAATTCATTTTTTTAATTTATTATTTAATAAAGTTAAAACAATTTAATGGGAATGTTACAAATTTACAATTTGATTATTTATAATTAATACTATATAATAATATATCTCTATTTATATTCATATATTTATTTAATCAAATGTTAAACCTGATATTAATTGAACATGTTCTTCTAATGAAATATTTTTCATTATGTTATCATATTTAATTTTTAAATTATTGATATTTTTAATATTAATATTCTTTAAAATAATCTTAGCATTTTTAATTAATTCAAGAATTAAAACTGTATCTGTGTGACATTGAGGGTTGAATTTTTTATGATGAGATAATAATAATTTTTTTGTAATAAAACTACCTTCACAACCAGAATGTTCGCAATTAAACATTTTAGAATTTTTATTAATATTATTGATATTTAATCCATTATTTGTTTTTTTCCCTTTTTTTGTTTTAAATAAAATAATTTTTTTTCCATGATTCTTTCCCTTTTTAAATTCTTTATTTTTTTTAATAATATTATTATCTAAATTTTCATTGTTATTAGAAATAATATCATTATTATTATCTAAATTAAATTGAATATTATTATTAGTGGAACTTAGGAATATATCTGAAGTTCTTTTTTGATTTATAAAATCATCTGTATCATATTTAATTGGTTGTAAAAAATTTAAATAAAAACTTTCATTAGTTTTGTTATTGTCAGGAATATTTAAATTTTGAAAAGACATAACAGAATTATTTCTACTGTTATTTCCTTTTTCAAAATTAATAGGTTCTAGATAATAATTAAAATTAGTATAATTTTTACCAGATATATTTAAAGACATATTATAATTATTTGCATTTTGAAAATTTTTATCAAAATCATAATTTTCTGGAATTGGAGAAAAAATTAAATTAGACTTCTTTTTTTTTGATGTTTCAGTTTCTGTATCAGTAAAACTTTTATTTAAATAAGTATTAAATGAATCTGATGGTTTGTTATTTAAATTTGATAATATTTGTAAATCTAAAATTAAACGATTTTGTTTTGTTTCTGTGGAAGATACTGTTGTTTCTTTTTCTTCATTTTTTTGATTGAACATAAAAATTGAGTATATTCTATTTATTTAATTATTATATGGTAAAAAATAATTTATATTATTTATTTTTATATAAATATAATACAAATAATATATTTTTTTGAAAAATATAATTCTTAAAAAATTAACAAATGATTTCAAATTATATTTATTTTTTTAGAAAAAATAATTAAACGAATGTCTCAAACAGAAATAAAAGAAGAAAATAATAAAACTAGAAATATTGAAGAAACAAAAAATAAATCAACAATATCTAAAAAAAAACTAATAAATATATTAGATTTTGAAAATAATCCAACTCCGCAAAATAGAATAAATTCTCCAAGAAGTTTACAATCAATAGCAAATTTAGGATATTTATTTGAAGATTTAATATTTTATGATTTTAATCAATTTAAACAAAATCATTTAGAATTAATGCCTTTAAATCCCGAAATTCAACAAAAAAGATATAATTTTTATGAAAATCAACGTCAAAAAAGAATGGAGAATTTAAAAGAAATTTATAAAAATTTATGTAAGACTGAAAATAACAATACTATTAAAAATAATAATTCACAAAAAACTTTAGTAAATAATTTTTTAAGTAATGATTTTGAAAGTACAGCAATAAAAAATAATTTAAAATCTTTTGAAAGAATGAGAGCAAAAAGTGAATTAGATTTAATTAATATGGTTCAATATGAAATTCAAAGAGAAATGATTCAACAAGATGCAAAAGAAAAATTAAAAATGCAAAATGAAAAAAGAGAACTTTTTCAACAAGAATTACAAAAAAAAAGAAATGAAGAAAATATGAAAAAATTACAAAAAGAAAAAGAAAAAAGAGAAAAAGAAGAAGAAGATTATAAAATTCAACAAGCAAAAATTAAAGAAAAATTTGAAGAAGAAATTAAGAAATTAAAAGAAGAACAAGAAAAAGAAAAATTAAGATTAATTCAAAATGCAAAAAAACAAAAAGAAGAAGAAGAAAAAAGAATAAAATTTCAAGAAAAATTAAATAAAATGTTAGAAGATAATAGAAAAAAATTATATAAAAGACAACAAGAATTAGAAATAAAAGAACAAGAAAGACAAAAAATTTTAGAAAAAAAAAGAATTATGAAATCACTTGAAAATCAGAAAAAATCACTTGAAAAAAAAGAATTAATTGAAAAAAATAAATTAAATCTTAAAAAACAAATTAAACAAATTCAAGAACTATATGAAGAAAAACAAAAAAAAAATGAATTAAAAAAAAAAGAATTTGAAGAATTAAAAATGAAAGAAATTTTAAAAGAAAAAGAATTATCTAAAAAAAAAGCACAAGAAATTCAAGAAGTTTTATTAAGAAATCAAGAAATAGAAAAAAAAAGAATAAATGATTATAATGAAAAACAAAAACAAATTCAATTAAAAAAAGAAGAAATAGAAAAAAAACAAAAAATAGAAAATGAAAAGAAATTAAAAGAAAATTTAGAAAAAGAAGAACATATAAAAAAAACTTTATTAAGAAATGAAAAATTAGAAAAAGAAAAAAAAGAAAAAATATTAAAATTAATAAATAAAAGAGAAGAAAATACATTAAATTGTCAAAGAAAAAAATCATATGAAAATATTTTAAAAGCAGAAGAAATTCAAGAATATAGATTAATGAGAGAAGAAAGAGTAAAAGAAATTGCAAGAATTCAAGAAAATGATAGAAATAAATTATATCAAAGTATTATTCAAAAAAATGAAAGATTAAATGATTTCCAATTAAAAAAATTAAAAATTATTGAACAAAAGAAAAAAATGCAAGATGAAATTATTAAAAAAAAAGAAATATATAATCAGAAATTTCAACAAATTATTTCTCGTAGAGGATTTGATAAAAAAAGTATTAAAATTATTAAAAAAATGTTTCCTGACAATGAAAAAATTAATGAGTTAATTCAAAATTTTAGATCAGGTAATTTTAAAAAAGCAAGAGCTTTAAGTCAAAATAATTTATTTACTAATATGACTGATTTATCAAAATCAAGAGATTATTGTAAAAATTCAAGTAGACAAAATTCAAAAGGCGTTCAAAAAAAAAATAAAAATAATTCTACAAATTTAGATAATATTAATAATTCTTTATATATTCCCAATAATAATAATAAACAATTTTCTTTATATCTTACTTCTATTGATAGTAAAAAAAATATTTTGACTAATGAGAATAATTATAATAGTAATAATAATATTAAAGATAAAAATAATAATACTAGAATTGATAAAAAAAATATTAATTCTTTAGAAAATTCCAATCAAAAGGATATTATTAATGATTATAATAATAAAAATACTTTTAAAAATGAAAATAATGAGAGTAAAGAGAAAAAAAATAATATAAATAAATATAATAATATTAGTGAAGAAGAAATTGAAAAAAAAGTGAATCAATTCAGAAATAATTTAAATAAAGATTTAGAAAATTTAATTAATACAGAAAAACATAAAGAAAAATTAAGAGAACAAACTTTAAATAACATGAAAACAAAAAATGAAAAAAAAAAATTAGAAAAAGCTTATAACTTAGAAAGAGTAGAAGCAAGTGATAAAATTATAAAAAAAAATGAAGAAATCGAAAAAAAAGTTAAAAAATATGAAAATAGTTTAAGAAGTGGAAAGACAAATATTTAACATTTTTAATTTTTTTAGATTTATATATAATAAAATCTAAAATTTTTTTATTATAAATTAAAATAAATTATTATAATTTACTTTTTAAAAGTAAATTTAAAAAAGAGAAAAATTATGTCTAAAACTTTTTTTCTTTTAATTATTTCCAATTCTTTTCTTTTTTATTATCATCTTTATTTTCATTATTATTATCCACAAATTTTCGAATTTTTTTTGAAAAAGATTTGAGGTGATTTTTCATTTTCTTCAATTTCTTTTAGTATCATAAAAATGATTTTTTTGATGAACATTAATTAGAAATGATTTAATCATTTTTTTCAATTCTTACTAAATTAAGGAAAGTTTAATCCCAAAATTCTTCTTTTGTTTGAATATAATATAAAATATATTTAAAAAAAATCTAAATTCACTTTTTACTTTTATATTTACTTTAATTTGATAAAGTTATTAAATTTAAAAAAATATGAAAGATATAATATTTATATAATTTACCTACATAAAATTTATTGTTTAATTTGAGTTTTAAATACTGAATCTCGAATAATAATTTTTTTCTTTTTATTTAATTCTTTCAAATGCATATTTATTAATTCAATATTTTTTCTAATATTAAAAAACTTATTATAAATAAAAGAATTTCCTTTTTTTTTAGGACTAATACTTTGACTTTTATTCATATTTTTCGAAGAATCATCTATTTTTATTTCATTTTCACCAAAAATTAATTTACTATCATCATCTTTAATAGAATAAAAGATTTTTCTTCCTTTTCTAGAAATTATATTTAAATCATCAACCATATATCTTATTTTTATATTTCCTCTTAAATGACTATAAAAATCAATTCTTGTTGCAGATTCTGATTTTGGTAATGGAAATTTTAATTTATGATAATTTATTTTTGGTTCTTTATTTTTTTCATTTTTTAGACTGAAAATTTGAAATGAATTCCTAAGATCAATATTTATTCTTTGATAATAATCAATTTTTCTAAAAGGGAAAGTATATTTATTAGGAATTAAAGGAAATTTATTATGTTCATACAATAAATTTGTAGTATAAACATCTTTTTGAAGTAAAAATCCACTTTGAATATTTTTATATTTATTCATAATTATAATTTTTTAATTAATAAAAATTATTCTTAAAATTTAATTTAATTTAGTTTTGATTATTATCTTTTAATTCTCTAACAACAATATCTCTCATAAAGCAATATCCATTAAAAGATTCTTGGAAATTCCTGATTCCTCTATTTTTAAAATCATTATAAAAATTCATTCTTTGATTAAGTTGTTCTTCACCACTCACAAATAATGATTTTACTTTTGTAAAATAAACAATTGTTTTATTATATGATTCATTTTTAATTTTGGAACTTTCTTTATTAAAAATATTGAATTTAGTTTCTACATCTTGCATATCTTTTTTTATTTTATTAGAATAACCTTCAATATAATTAAAACTTGGTTTTAATTTTTTTAATTCATCTTCAATAATATTTTCAATTGTAGTTTGATTGTTTTGAACATTTTTTAATTCATCAAATGGAATATTGTTTGTAACTTTTTCTAAAAGAAAATTAAAAGCTTTATTAATTAAAGTTTCATCATTATTTAAAACATTTAAACTTTCCTTTAAATTTTTAGCTGAATTTAAATCTGTAATTAATACAACTGGATTAGGAATTCTATCAATAATATCTTGTTCATTTCTATCAAAAACTAGATAATGTTTTTCTTTGCTTAAAATTGTTGTTTTAACATTGTCATCAGCAATTTTTGCATTTTTTAAAATATTTCTCAAATTATTTAATTCAATTTGGAAATTAATAGGTGATTGAATTTGATATTGATTTCCAAATAATTGTTTATAATTATTATCTTCTTGAATGTAATTAGTTATAATATTATCATATTTATTTAAAATGTTCATTAACATATTATAATTTTTATCTAATTCATTCATATATTTTTTTAAATAGCTTATTCCTCCTTTTCCTTTTATAAATTGTATAACTCCTGAAATTCTATTATCTATTGTAATTTCTCCATTTGGTGTTGTTCCTGGATTATATTCTAAAAAAGGTTCTAAAATATAAGGTAAATCTTTCTCAGATAAAAATTTTAGAATTTTATCAGAATTTTCATATTCTTCAAATTTATTTTTTAAATTATTTTCTAATTTATCTTTATATTCTGTTACTAAATTTACCAAATCACTTGGAATTTTATTTAAAGATAAACTTTCCATTGCTTTATTTAAATTTAGAATTTTGTTTGTATTTTGTTCTGGACTTTCCATGTAATTTGATAATTTTGCCAATTGAGAATATTCTAATTTTGGAAGAGATTTTTTATCTACTACTTTTTCAACATTTTTTACTTTATTATAATTTTCTTGTAGAAAATCTGTGACTTTTGAAAGAAGATTATTTATTAAAGTAATGTCAAAATATTTTTGAATTGAATTTAAATCATTTTTTATTTCTTTTAATAATTCATAAGCATAAGATTCGTATCCATATAATAATCCTAATCCTTTTTTATTTTTGTTTACTATGTCTATTTTAGATAATACAAAATAATGAATAGATAAAGAATTGAAATAATGTTCTAAATAATATATTAATTGTTTATTACATGTATCACTTTGAAACTTGAAACTTAAAGCAGTTGAAAAAAAATGATATGCTCCTCCAATATGCTTTGATATACTTGATAAACTTAATTTTTTAACAAAAGCAAATAAATAAATATAATATTGAGCAAAACCTAAAGAAACATTTTTACATATATCTAAATATTCTTCTGAAAAATCACTTATTTGATATTGAATAATATTTTTTGATAATTCTTTAATTTCATCAAACACAAAAGCTGCTTTTTCAAAATTTTGTTTTGAGTTTTTTAATTTACTTTCTTCTTTTGAATTTAAATTTAAATAACCTAATAAACAAAAATTAATTCCAATATTATATTTTACACTACATATTTCATAAAAAAAATTTGAAAACGAATCTGGATTTATTTTTGTAATATTTGTCCATGAAAATTTAATATCCCATTGTTCTTTTTCTTCTCCAATTAAAATTGATTGATTAATTTTTGTTAAAATTTGAATATAAGTTAAATTATCGTTTATATTTTGATATAAATTTTCTTCATTTAATTGTGGGTCTTGTTTGATTATTAAATTTCTATATTTATTTAGAGCTTCTATATCTTCTTTAAATGCTATATAATTTTTTGAATTATTTTCACAATAATTTTGAAAACTTTCAATTATATTAATAGCCTTTCCTTTTTTGAATTGCTGAAGATCTAACATTTTATTAAAATATAATATTGAATAATGATTTTATTAAAAAATAATCCCTATTATTTCAAATTAATTCTGATAAAATATAATTAAATAATTAATTTATTAATTTAAATATTTAAATTAATTGAAATCAACACAAAAATTAAAATAAAAAAAAAAAATCCAATGTAGAAACAAAAGTAATCTTTCATAAAAAATTCAATTGTAAAGTAAATAATAGAAAAAAAAATTTAGAAATAATAAGGTGAATACTTATAAATAGTAGTATCTATTCTTATATGAGTCGAATCAAAATCTTGAACATTTTTATCTAATTTTTCATCTATTAGCTTAATAGGATCTATATTCTAAGAACATCAATTATTAGTAAAATAATCTAAATATTATTATCGTGAAAACATTATGCTCTTCCAATTAATTAAAGGATTCAATAAATATATTTTAAATTATTAGAATTGTGTCGTTAACCTTAATAAAAAAAATAACTTCTCTTAGACTTTAAATATTTCTTTAGGATAATTTCTGAGTATTAGAATTTTTTTTACTTAATTATTGTTTTCTGTTTAAAGTATTTATTTTATATCATCCAAAGTTAAAATCTATATTCTTTTATATAAAAAAATCTATTAAAGCTCATAATACTAATAAGTCTGTAAATATATTCCATATAATATATCATAAAATATTTTTTTAAGATCCATAAGTTAAATAAATTGTCAAAAAATTATAAAATATATTACATTTATATTTTCTGAGAAAAAAAAACAATCAATTATTTTCTTGTAATTAAGTTTTCAGAAATATTGAGGTTATACTCAATCCCAATGATTTAAAAATCAAATGTGATTTTCTTTTTCTTTTAGAATAATAACAAAAAAGAATAATTTGAAAATTCATAAAATATTATATTATCATTCTTACTTATTTTTAATTTATAAATTTTGACAAAACAATTTATTATAATATTGGGTAATAAAATTTGATGGATACCTTTAGAAAACAAAGAAAACATCTTAATTAATAATTCATTGGATTATTTAAGAGATATTTTTTCTATTCTATATTTAATAATTTTGAAATAATTTATAAATTAGTAAAAAAATCAACAAAAATATTATATTAAGTAAAAATGTAAATATTTATATCTTTTTATTTTTGAGATATATAAAAAATTGAAATTAAATTCCAATATAATATCTTAATATATACTATTATTCAATTCTTATTATATTTTCATTTTATTAATTTATTTATTTTTTATAAATATTAAAAATTTAATTTAAATATTTATTTTTGTGATTGATAATTTAAATCTTCATTATTATCATCATCAGAATTAAGATTATAACCAGACATTTGATTAATTTTATCATGTAAATCAGAGTTTTCTTTTTTAATTTTAAAGAATAAAAATCCAAATGCCACAATTAAAGAAACAATAATTACAATTAATATAATAATTAAAACTTTATTTCCACCAACATAATTTTGAGATTTTTTATCCAAAGGATTTTTAATTAAACCATAAAAGAATATTTCAGAGGAATCTTCATTGGTGATTGCAGTAACAATTACATCATATTCTTTATCATTCGGAAAATCTTTTAATTCCATTGAAAAATCAGTATTATTTGTATTTCCTTTATAAACTTTTTTATAAACTTTTTTCACTGTTTCATTTGAAAAAATAATATTTCCAAAATTACGATTAGTATAATTTGATTTATCTATAACTTTAGCAATATAAGTTACAGATACTGATTTATTTACACCTAAATAACTTTTATTGATAGTTTTTAATGTTAAATTTACTATTGGTTCTTTATCAGATTTAGTAGATTTAACATATAAAGTATCTGGTATAATATAATTTGGAAAACTTTTTTGATCACGAGCTGAATCATATTTAAAAGCAAAATTTGAAGCTGAAGGATTGTTTGAATAAACAATCAAATAAATTTCATCTAAATTTTCATTTGCCTCTTTCATTTTAACTATAAAAGTACTTTTTCCATTTATTAAACCTTTTTCTTCTATTTCAGTATTATTTTCATATTTTTTTTCTGATGGTATTTTTTTCATTAAAGCAATATTAATTTGATCTTTGAAATCAGAAGAAAACTCAACTCTGATATAATTGTCATTATCATTATTTCTTCTAAGTTTATATATATTTCGTGTATTATTTTCTTCTTTTAAATTACCAAAAATATATTGATCATAAGGTGCATTATAATCTTTTGAATTTAGAGGTAAAACTGAATATTCAGCAGTTATTCCGTTATATTCTTTTTGATCTTCTCCTTTATAAAGAATTACACACAAATATTTTATTTCTCCTTTTTCTTTTTCAATTCGCTCTTTTGTAAAATGAACTTTAGCAATTCTCAAAGAAAAATCAAATTGTCCATCAAATAACTTATTAATTTCAGGATTATAACCATAATCTATTTTCTTTTTCATAATAAATTCTTTATCAGCAACATATCCTTTTACATAGAAACTTAAATCAACAACTGAAGAATCATTAACATTTAGATTATCGCTTTTTAAATTTATGATTACAGTCGTATCACCAAAATCTTTTGGAACTTGGCAATAAATAAATAATGGAAAACTACTGTTATCATAGAATATTTGACCACTTGTAGCATAATCAATTTCATCAAAATTAATTATGGCATTTCTAGGTTCAAAATAAACGTAAAAACCAAAATTACCTTTTTCAGGAGAAACAATAATATCTCTTGCTGAAAATATAGGAATAACCATTCCTAAAATATCAAAATTTCCTTTAAGATAATGTTCTGATTTAGTTTCAGTATTATATATTTTTCCAATTCCTTCAACAGAAACAAAATGAGCAATATACATATTATTTACTGGGAATCGTAAAGTAAGATTTAAACCTTCATAAGTATGGAATAATTGATATGCTGATGCATCTATATTTAATCTTTGTGTATAAGTATATAAAGTTGATAAAAGTGTTATTATTCCTGGTTTATCTGAGGTGACTGCAACAATTAAGTAATAGGCTTTTACAGATAGATCCATTAAATTGATTAAAAGATAATCTTTATTCAATTGATTTTTACTTGACAAAATGTAATTTGTTTTACTTGGTAATGATTCTTTCTTTAATGTTTCTTCATATGTTAAATTTTTAGCGTATATTTCCAATGATGAGAATTTATCTTGGAAAACATGAATATAAGCATCTTTTAATATATCAGCTTTTTTAAAATGGAAATGGAAATAACAATAACCTTCGGTGAATTTACATAAAGTATTTTGATCTGAATCAACTGGAATTAAATCAATTTTATTTAAAGGAGGAGCTCTAATTCTTAATGAATATATATGATCCATAATAGCAGTAGCTTTTCTATAAACACCAACACCTACAATATATTTAGTTCCAGCTTTTAAACCTTCTTTAATTTCAAAAATATTATTAATACCTAAAGGATTGAAAGTATATTTAGCATTTTTATATTTTGGAATTTCTTCACCTTCATTAACATAAAGAATAGTAAGATCACTTTGTAATTCTAGATAAATGACAGAAGCATCTGTATCTAAAGTAAAAGTATAATAATGATAAAAATCAGATAAACTATCTTCTTTTGAAGGAATAATATTAATAATAAATCTATCTAAATAAACATCAATTACTTGAGGTCTTTTACCATTAGTAACTCTTGACATCACAGAAATATCATATAAATATACTGACCCTTCAATAATTCTTTCAACTGAATTTACAATATTAATTAATAAGAAACAACCTACTTTCCCACATTTTTCAGTATCAGATTTAAAATAATATATTTTATTAGAATATTCATCAACAATTAAAAGATTATCATCTCCTTTTTTAGGTAAATGAATTCTTCCCATCCAATTTGGATTTTGCTCTACAGAAATATCTTTTTCAACTATTCTAGCATAAATATCTCCTGTTCCTCTTTCAAAATTAACTAAAATTTCTCCTTCTTCTCCTTTACTTACATCAGAATAATAATATATATTTGATTTACCTGAAATTACATCTGTTTTCATTAATCCTTTTTTTAAATATGAAGGAGTGTCTTCTTCTGATTTTACTGAAAATGCAAATTTCATATTTGATTGTTTTAAATCATTTTCTTCAGCATATAATTCAATAAATATTTTACATAATTCATTTGTATTTTCACATTTTGTAAATGATTCACTTTTAATGAGGTGTGTTTGAGTTTGAGATATTATTAAATCTTTGATAATATAATTATTTCCTTCAACATCAACATTAACATGTAAATTTCCTTGATTTGAAAGATCAAAATTTAATAATAAATCACCAATTTTAGCAAAAGGATATAAAAATTTTATTCCTTTTGTTTTTTCTGATAAAACTACATTTTGTTTTATATTTTCTCCTATCATTATATGATTATCATCTTTTTGAGTTGTTTTTTGAAAAGTATTTTCTGTTGAACTTATATATATCATACAAAGTTCACTTTCTGATTCTCTTGTGGAATCCAGTGATTCTGCTTTAATTAAATATTTTATATATTTTTCTTTATATTCTTCTTCTGATGATAAAATTTCATCTCTAACAAAATATCCTTTTTCTAAAATTGTTTTTGGAGGATCTACAAATAATTTTTTGATTGTTACTTTACAATTTAATGAGAAAAATGAAGCATAATAATTTTTATTTGTTTCTTTTCTTAATTTATTAACCCAAATTTCTCTTGAACCATTTAAATCAATTGTTTCTATATATGTTATTCCTGCATTAATATATTGAATTTTCTGATTAAGAGAAATTGTTCGGTATTCTACAGTAAAGAAAGAATTATTTATTGCTTCTACATAGAAATTATATTTTCCAATTAAATTATTTGAATCAGTGAGATTTTCTTTATGATAATTAAATTCTTGTTTATTTAAATAAACAGGTCTTAATAAATTTGTAGCATATAAAATATTAGATTCAACCTTAGTATTTCCTGTAAAAGTATAAACAGAAAATATTACAGTGTGTATTAAAGGATCAGTAATTTCAAACTGAAAAACATTATTTAAACCTTTTTGTAAAAAAGTAACAAATCTTTGAGAATTTTTTAAAATAATACCATCATTTTGACCATAAATTAAAGTTTCATATTCACAATCTATATCTCCATAACAACCCACAGCAAGTAAATTTTGGTTAGAACTCAGAATTTCTTTAGAATTAACTTTAAAAGAATTATAATAAATAACATTAATTGTTTTACTTTTAGTAAAAGTACCAATTGAAATATAACGATCAATTTCATCAAAACTATAAATACATTTAGGATAAGTTTTACATTCTGCTCTATACATAATTGGATTTCCTTTTTTAACTTTTAAATAAAATGTATATTTATCATATATATAACCAGCTTTTTGAATAAAATTAAAATATACTAACTTTTTAGGCAATGTTATTCTACTATAAGTTTTACCATTTATTTGAGGAGTATAAAAATTAGTTTTATTTGTTTCTTCATCAAAATCAATTATTTCTAAAAAATATGCTGAATTAGATTCTTTTTCATTTTGAATACATAAATTTGAATTTTCTAAATCATTTTTTGAATAAGTAAATTCAATATCATAATCTATTGAGGTTTTACTTATAGGTGATTCTTTATCAAAATAATATTGAATAGAACCTGAAAGAGACATAATATGAAAATGTAATTTTAATTCAGAATTTGATTTAGATGATTCACTATAATTTATAGTGAAACATTGAGTATTTAAATAATTATTTAAAACACCTAATAATGCTAAACTATTTGGTTTAAAAGTACTTTTTTCATTTTTAAATACTTTTGAATTGATTGTAACATAAGAATTTTTAATTTGATTTGATTCAATTGAATAATATGAATTTTCTTTATATGAATATTCAGATTCATCAAAAGTTACAACTTTAGCATTATTAATTTCTAAAACATTTCTTATTTCATGTTTTTTATTCCCATCAAAATAGTAAAATTTTGCTAAAACATTTTCTTGATTTGAAAAATAAAATGATAAAGTCATTATTGTTTTTTCACTTGAGTTTTCTTTTGGTATTTTTATTACATTATTGCCATCATCATTGTTTGAAAAATAACTTATTGAAGAATCTCTATTTAATATCATTATATCTGTTGTAGAAAAAATTACATTTCCTTGTAAACTCTCTTCATAAGAAAAAATTTCAAGGTAACCTTCTTTTTCTACCAAAAATTGATTTTTGATAAATAAACTTTGTTCCTTTTCTCTTAAATTTGATAATAAAAATGCATTTTCACTTGAACACTCTTTTTTTTGACAATATATTATATAAGGATTATTTAATTCTGATGAAACTTTTACTTCAATATATTTTTTGTTTCCTTCATATTTTATTTTATAAAGTTTTG
>JAEEGL011200246.1_pt1 | contig 29395 bp, 30 predicted proteins | sample 9134231 | NCBI WGS metagenome assembly JAEEGL01 (sample SAMN16246548, study PRJNA631951) | gut metagenome | biome: gut microbiome; feature: rumen; material: fiber-attached | host: Bos | place: Iran: Karaj | collected 2018-10 | reverse complement strand
TGATTCTTTAGTTGAAGATAAAACTAAAGATAATTTTATTAAGACATTAGATGTAAATTTAGTAGGACCATTTTTATTATCTAGAAAATGTTCTAAATATATGCCTAAAGGAAGTTCAATAGTAATGATTTCATCAACTAATGGTATAGATACTTATTATCCATATAGTATAGATTATGATGCATCTAAAGCTGGATTAATATCTTTAATGCATAATTTATCATTAGAATATGCACCAAATATAAGAGTAAATGCAGTTGCACCTGGCTGGGTAAATACTGATATGAATAAAGAATTAGATAAAGAGTATGTAGAAAATGAGTGTAAAAGTATATTACTTGGAAGATTTGCAGAACCTGAAGAAATAGCTAAAGTTGTCTATTTTTTAACTAGTGAAGATGCTAGTTATATTAATAATTCTGTAATTAGAGTGGATGGTGGATTAGATGCTAGATGAAGTAATTATAAGTGATTATGTAAAACAAATAACAGAGAAAGCAGAAAATGAATTAATTGATACTTATAAGAAATTAGATGATATGTGTAATAAAAATAGTTTAAAAGTATTAAATGCTTTCAAACATAATAGAGTATCTACGGTACATTTTAATTCTACTACAGGTTATGGATATGATGATATAGGAAGAGATACAATAGAAAAAATATTTGCAGAAGTATTAGGGAGTGAAGATGCTCTTGTACGTAATCAATTTATATCTGGTTCTCATGCTTTAACAGTTGCTTTATTTGCATATTTAAGACCTGGAGATACAATGCTTAGTATTACAGGATTACCTTATGATACATTACATGAAGTAATAGGTATAAAGGAAAATAGTAGTTCTTTAAAATCATTTGGTATAAAGTATGAACAAATAGATTTAATAGATAATGATTTTGATATTAGTTCTATAAAAAAGTATTTAAAAAATAAAAAAGTAAAATTAATAGAGATACAACGTTCTAAAGGATATTCTACTAGAAAAAGTCTTACTATAGATAAAGTAGAGAATGTAATTAAGGAAATAAGAAAAATAGATAAAGATGTAATAATAATGATTGATAATTGTTATTGCGAATTTGTAGAAGTTAAGACACCGATAGATGTTGGTGCTGATGTTATAGTTGGATCATTAATTAAAAATTTAGGTGGTGGAGTAGCACCTAATGGAGCATATATAGCAGGTAGAAAAGATTTAATAGATTTAGCGGGAGAAAGATTAACTTTACCTGGTGAAGGTAGAGAAGTAGGTCCTACATTAGGTATTAATAAATATATATTACAAGGATTATTTATGGCTCCTAGCGTTGTATGCAGTAGTTTAAAAACTGCTATATTAGCAAGTAAAATATTAGAAGATTTAGGATATAAGGTTGAACCAAAATATAATGATATAAGGGCAGATATTGTACAAAATATTATTTTTGGTAATTCTAAAGATTTAGTTAATTATTGTCAAGGTATACAACTTGCATCACCTATTGATTCATATGCATTACCAGAACCATGGGATATGCCAGGATATGATGATAAAGTTGTAATGGCAGCAGGTGCATTTACACAAGGTTCATCTATAGAGTTATCATGTGATGGACCAATGAGAGAACCTTATATTGCATATCAACAGGGTTCTTTAACTTATAGTTATGGTAGAATTGGTGTAATGAACGCCATAGAGAGATTGTTAAATAATAAATAGTAATTTTATTGGGGGATTTATGGAGATATATAATAGAAATGATATAGTAAGACAGAATCTTACTAAGTTTATGGATAAATGTATTTTAAATGGAATGAGTATAGAAGAAAGTGCAATTAAATATAGAAATAAATTATATAAGTTAGAATCAAATAATAATATTGATATAAGAAATTTTCGTAATTATAATATATGTATAATGTATTTAGATGCTTTAAAGTTAACTTTATATAATCATAAGAATTTATTAGTAGATGATAATGAATTAGAATTTTTAAGTATTTTAAATGATATTTTTGATGAAAAAGATTTATTAGCTGAAGTAAGTTTTGATAGTGCTCTTTTTTCAAAGATTATAACTTATAGTTATAAATATGATAAATTAGATAATTTAGCAAAAAGTTTAGTAGTGAAATCATTATCTGATTTAGATAATCAACTAATATTTGAAAAAATTCCTTATCATAAATTAGATATTTTAACGTATAATAAGATAATTGTTTTAGATGATTTAATAGATAATTTAGAAAAGAATATTAAATATCAAAGTAAACATTTTGATATGGATTTGGATGAGAATAATGTATTAATGATTACCAATTTTGTAAGAAATTTATTTTGTCTTGATAGAGATAATTGTTTAGATTTAGTACTAGATATTGCAAAAAAAGATTACGCTGTATGCAAATATCTTATCAATTATTTAGAGGATGATATGATGTTAGATCATATTGATTATTATGAAAATTATAATTTAGATGATATTATTTATAGATTAACAACAGATGAAGTTTTTTTGAAAGATAGTTTATGGATGATTATTTCATTATATATTGATAAAAGTTATGATGATATTGAATTAAGTACAGATATCTTAGATAATAAAGAAGTATCAAAAGTATATAAAAAGTTAAATTTGGATTAAAAAAAATTAGTTTTTAGCTAATTTTTTTAATTTTTATATTATCTTTTTCTAGTTTTTCAATAAATGAGAATAGTATTTTTAATTTATCTTTATGGGCAGCAACTACTTTTACATGTATTTTATCACCAATATATATTGTAGTATTTGTTTTATTATTAGATAGAGTGATATTTTTATCATTAAAATAAAATCCTTCGTTTTGTAATTGTTCCATAGATATTTTGCCGAAAATACCTTCTTCAGTTTTTATACTTATACCTTTTTTAGAAATATATTGAATATATGCATTAAATGTTTCTCCAATATGATTTTCCATATATTCAGCCATCTTATATTCATTTGCTGTTTTTTCAACTTTATCAGCAATTCTTTCTTTTATACTAGCATGTTTACATATTGAATCTAATTTTTTTATTAATTGTTCATAATCTACACTTAATAAATTATCTCTTATTAATCTAACATTTCTATGTCCCATTAGATCTGGATATCTTCTAATTGGTGAAGTAAAATGCCCATAGTTATCTAGTGCTAATCCAAAGTGTCCAATATTATTTGGAGAGTAGTATGCTCTTTTCATAGATCTAAGAAGTAATTCCCCATATACTCCACCTTCATCATACTTTTGAATTTTATTTATAATATTTTGTACTGCTTTAGGATTATCTAAATTTTGTGGTATTTTAATATTTAATCCTAAAAATTCTACTATTTGTCTTATACTATCTACATTAGGTGCTGGATGATTTCTATATATTCCAAATATATAACAATATGTTGCATATATTTCATTAGCAGTTAACATGAAATTTTCAATCATTTTTTCTGCTGTTCCTCTAGTTCTTTTACAAACTTTAATTGGCTTTCCATCTTTATCCTCAAATTGTACTTCACTTTCATTAAATGAAATAAAACCTCTTTTTATTTTTGCATTTTCAAGAATTGTAGATAATTCAACCATAAGTGATAAATCGTATAAATAGGGTTCATATTGTTCATGTATGATATTTTTTTCAAATATATCATTTATTTCATCATATCTCATTTTCATTTTTGAATTTATTATGGAATCAACAATTTCATAATCTACTACTTCTCCATCTGGATTTATTTCCATAATCCATGAAAGTGCTAATCTATCTTCATTTGGATTTAAAGAGCAAATACCATTAGATAATATATGTGGTAGCATAGGTATTACATAATTATATGGATATGTACTAGTTGAACGTTCTCTGGCTTCTAAATCTAATATACTATCTTCTTTTATATAGTAACTAACATCAGCGATATGTACACCTAATAAATAATTACCATTATCAAGTTTTTTTATACTTACAGCATCATCAATATCTTTAGTATTTTTTCCATCTATAGTAAATATTGTTTCATTTCTTAAATCTCTTCCATATGAACTGTTTATTCTATTATTTATTTCTTCTTCAGTTACAGTATTATTAATTGAATTTGCTTGTTCTAATGCTTCTTTAGAAAAATCTATATCTATTCCGTTATCTATGGCTATTGTTTTAATTTCTAAACTTGGATCATCTTTATGACCTACAATGCTTACTATTTCGCCATTATAACGATTATTATCTTTTTCAAGACTAATTTTTACTAATACCCTACTACCATTTACTAGTTTTAAAGAATTTGTATTTTTGATATTTATATCTATATCTTTTACCCAATTATATGGGATATATTTCCCATTTACATAATCAAAAATAAGTTCTCCTTTTTGCCTTTTTAATATTTTATCTATTACAGCGCTAGAATACCCTGGAATTTGATGGTTACATTTCTTAATGATGACTATATCACCTGTAATAGCTCCATTTAAATAATTAGGGGAAATATATATGCAGTTTTTTCCATTTACTACATATGGTTTATTTTTTGAATTACATTTTATCTCTCCAATAGATAATTTTCCACATTTAGAAAACAGCTGGTATTTACCATAATCATTTAAATAAAGGTAACCTTCTAACTCTAGTTTATTTAGTAATGTATTGAGTTCCTGAATTTCTTCTTCTGTCGTGACACATAGTAATTTTTTTATTTGACTATATGATAGTTTTTCAGTACTTTGACTAATAATTTCTTTTAATTCTTCTTCCATATTAGATATGCAATCTATATCCATAAAAACAACACCTCTATTTTAAATATATAATAAAATACGTATTATTGTAAAGTATATTTTTTAATTTATTAAAAAATAATATTAGATATAGTATTAATTGATTAAAAAAAATATTTTTTGTATAATATTTTTACAGGTGATTTAATGGATTTTGATATTAATGAAATTGAAAAAAGATTTATAAAATATAATAAAAATGGTATATATTTAACTGGAGAACAAATAGATATTTTAAATCAGTATAATATTGATTATAAATCTTGCAAATCAATTAATGAATTAATTAGTTTAATTGATAGATTAAAAGATGATGATAATTATGAAGATTTAGATTGGGTTCAACTTAATTTATCTGAGTTTAATTATTATCATAATACAAATAAATAATATAACGATTTTGAATAATCGTTTTTTTGTTTGCATATTTAATAATATGATATAATATGATTAGAGAAAAAGGAGTAAATATGTTTAACTATAAGAGAGATACTAGAAAAAAAATTCATCTTATAAAAAAGTATTTAAAAAGGATAAAGAAGACAAAAGAAGATATTAATAATGTTAATAGATTTATCCTAGATAATTGTATTATTGTTAACATAATTACTTCTAAATATTTCCCAAATATGATTATTACTTCTTTAAATGAATATATATCAAGTAATAATTATAGAGTTTATGAAGAAGATATAATAAGTTTTATTAATGATTATAAGAAGACTAATAAGTATAGATTTAGCTATTTTGAGATACAAATTATCAATCAAATAGTTATGTATATATTAATTTCTAAATTATCTAATATAATTCAATTATCAAGTCCAAGTATTATAAAAGATAATACTAGAAGAAATGCACAAATATATAATATTATTTTAACAATAAATGAATTATATAATTGGAATATAGATAATATATTACTAAATACAAGTGATTGTGATAATTTGTTATTGAAGATAGAAGAATTTAAATATTTAGATTCTTATAGTAGAAATAAATATCGAGAGAAGATAAAGTATAATAGCATTAAGGAAGATAAGACAGAGTACATATATGTTATGGAAATGATAAGAAAAAATAAAAAAACAGGTAAATGTTTATGTGAATTATTATTTAGGAGAATTAATTATAAAATGGTTAATATTCTAGTTATAATATTATCTTTTATACTATCTATTATATTATCTATCATATGTATAAAAATAATAGGTAATATAATACTATTCATTCCTTTTTTGATAATTAATTATCAGTTTTTATACAATGTTATTTCTTATTTTATACCTAAAGAATTTGTACCAAGATATAATTTAAAAAATAATTATCTTAATAATAAAGTAATGGTTTTTAAATATATATATTTAACGGATAGTCTAGATATAGAAAATGAACTAAAAATATTAGAAAAGATTCATTTAGAAAATAAATCTATTGATATTGATTATACTTTATGTATTGAGTGTAATAAAAATATAAAATTACTAACTAAAGAGAATACAAATATAGTTAATAGGGCGTATTTAGAATGTAAAAGATTAAATAATAAGTATTCAAGGGAAATATTTTATGTAATATATTCGGGAAATAATACTAATTATTATAAAAGAAGTCAATCTTTAAATTTTTTTAGTAAAGTATTATTACATAAAGATAGTATGTTAGAACGTGATAACTATTATTTGGGAAATAATAATTTTAGAAATGATTATAAATATGTATTGAATATTGATGATTCAGTTAAAATGATAAATATAAATTCATTAATTAATTATTTGTTACATCCATATAATAAACCAATTTTTAAAAATAATAAATTAACATATGGATATGGTTCTATATCGTTAGATGGGGTAAATAGTTATAATGAATCGATAGATTCTATTAATTATTTATATGATTTAATGTTATATGATAAAATAGTATTAAATAATAAGAGTAAAAAAATACAATCGATTAATATACTACGTGACTATTCAATTGAATTAAAAAAGAACAATAATTATATTAAAAAAAATATTATAGAGGATATAAATATATTTAAAGATAGTTTAAAAAATAGTTCTTTAAATTCGATATTTAAAATTAAATATTTTCATAAATTATATAATTTATTCACACACATATGTAGTTTTAGTTTTTTAATATATTTATTATTTAATAAATTATCTATATTATGGTTATTATATTTAGTAATAGTTACACCACATTTTGTAATATTTCCATCATTATTATTTAATCAATTACATCAATTACTTTATAATCTAATTTGTAAAAAAAATATTAGGTATAATAAGTATTATATATATAACTATATCATGTGTATGTTTATTATAGTAAAAGAATTAGTTACAAGAAATAATATGGTTATTTCTTGTATATTGATAGTGTTATTTTTATATGTACCACTTTTTAAAAAGTATGTGGATAAAATAAGGAGGATATATTATGATTAAATTTGATTTTAATACATATAATGATATTGAACTCATAAATTATGATTTATCTAATATAATGAGTAAATTTTTGTCTAATAATAATATGACAGATTGGTATTATCTAAAGGATAATATAGAAGAGATAAAAAGAAATGCAGATATTATTAGAAATAATTGTGATGTATTTATTGTAGTAGGTATAGGTGGTTCTTTTCTTGGTTCTAAGGCTGTTATAGATTTATTTTCATCATATTTTAATAATAAACCAGAAATACTTTTTGTGGGAAATAATTTATCAAGTGACTATATTAATAATTTGTTAGAATATATCAAGAATAAGGATATATATGTAAATGTTATTTCAAAAAGTGGTAATACAACAGAAACTTTATTAGCATATGATATATTACTTGATTATATGAAAGAAAAATATGACGATTATTATAATAGAATTATTATTACGACAAATAGTGAAGATGGAACATTACTAAAGTACGCTAAAGAGAATAATTATAAGTTATTTGAAATATCACAAAATATTCCTGGAAGATATTCTATTTTATCTTCCGTTGGATTATTTCCAATGGCAGTAGCAGGTATTGATATTGATAAAATACTTTTAGGTGCTGAAAAATGTAGAGATAATCTAGATAATTGTTATAAATATACATATCTAAGAAATGAAATGCAAAAAAGAGGAAAATATATTGAATCTTTTGATGTTTATGAGCCAAAATTATATTCTTTTACTGAATGGATAAAACAATTATTTGCAGAATCTCAAGGCAAGAATTCTAATGCAATATTTCCTGTTTCTACTATTAATCCAAGAGATTTACATTCTATTGAACAATATTATAAATCTGGAAAACATATATTGTTTTCTACGACAATATTTATAAATTCAAAAACAAATATATATATGAAACGATTTAATAAGGATTTAAATCAAATAAATAAAATAGTAATGGAAAGTGTTATAAAAACAAGAAAAGATGTAATGAATACTAATTTAATTGAATTAGATAGTGTTAATGAAGAAGATATAGGATATTTAATTTTCTTCTTTGAAATAAGCGCTATGCTTGGAAGTTATTTAATAGGAGTTAATTATTACGATCAACCTGATGTAAATAGTTATAAAGCATTAATGAGTAGTGTTTTATAACTATAATTCATAAAAATGTTACTTTTTTAGTATGGGAAATATGTATTTGCTATAATTTGACAACAATATATATATATGTTACTATAAAGGTGCTTTACAGAAAAAAACGAGGTGGATATTTTGAAAGCAAGAAAAAAGACAGTTCTATTGATAGCGATTGCTTTATTAGACTGTATGTTAGGCGTATTTTTAATTAATGGAATATTAAATGAAAATCGTCGTGAAAAAATTGTTGATATTAAAACAAGTTCAAATTATGTAGATGATACCGTTACAAATGTAAAAAATGATATATTAGTAACTTTAGAAGCTGAAAAGATTTCAAAAGAATTAGAGAGTGCATCAAAAAATGTTACTCAGAAATTAAATAGTGAAAATCAAGAAAAAACAACTGGAAAAAGTTCAGAGACTAATAAAACTACTGTAACTAAGAAGGAAACTTCTAATGCTACAACAAGTAATAAACAAACAACAACTACTAATCAAAAATCATATAAAGGTATGACAACTGATCAGATAGCTGCAAAATTAAATAAATCTTTAAAAAGTGATTTAGCTGGTAAAGGTAATTTAATAGCTACTTATTCTGTAAGTAAGGGTGTAGATCCTTTTGTAGCAACAGCTATAATGTTAGTAGAAACAGGATGTAATTCAGGAAATTGTAGTAGATTAGTTAAGGCATGTAACAATGTTGGAGGTATGGTAGGTGGCTCTGGTTGTAATGGATATATGTCATTTGAAACATTAGATATGGGAATAAAAAAATTTATAGATAATTTAGCAAAAAATTATTATGCACAAGGATTAGATACTCCAGAAAAGATGAATCCTAAGTATGCTGCAAGTAAAACATGGAGTGCTCAAGTTAATAATTATGTTGCACAATTGAAAAAAAACTAAGTCTTATTTTTGTATAAGACTTTTTTCTTTGATTAAAATTATATATGGTATTTACTCAAATTAATAAATTATGTATAATAAATATGGTGATAGTATATGAATATATTGGAAGTATTTAATAAAAAAAAGAAATTATCTATTAATGCAATGAGTAGATTAATTGAAGATAATAGTAGACAAATATTGGATTATTTAATTAATACACTTACACAAATTAATACTCCATTTGATACAATTGATGCTAAAATAAATATATTATCAATTAATTATGAATTATATAGATACGAACTTTATAAATCAAATGAAAAAATAGATGTAGATGATTTAATGGAAGATTTATATATAAAGATATTTTATGATTTAAATATTAGTTCTAGTGATGATTATAATCGAATAATAGATGATGTAAAAAATAAGTCAAGGGAAATTTTTAGTGTAAAAAAATTGATGGCACCAGCAGAGAAATTTATATATAGACTGCTATTAGAACAATTAAATATTAAAGAAAGTATCGTCCCAAAAGATTTAATACAGGATTTATTATTTTATTCAAAAAGTATGTTTAATAATGTTGAAAACATGAATAGAACATATTATATAGATACTGACGATAATAAATCTCAAGAAGAAAAAATTGATTTTAAATTTTAAAAATAATATATATGTGTTATAATTATTATTAATAGGAGGATTTATGGCAGAGCAAGAAAAAGATATAAAAAATACTGATTTTGAAATATTATGGTCAGGGCAACCTGCTGGATTATGGCAAAGATTTTTAACTATAATTAATTTAAATTTCACTAAATATCAGATTACAAAAGATGAATTGATTGTACAAACTGGTTTTTTTAAGAGAAAAACTAATACAATTGAATTATATACATTAAAAGATCCCGATTTAACTGAATCAATATATCAAAGAATGTTAAAAATAGGGACTGTTACTGTTAGTATAGATAGTCATAGTCCTAGTTCAGGTGATAAATTTGGAACCAAAATACATTTAAAAAATATTAAGAATCCTGCAGAAGTAAGAAAACTATTAAGAGATGCTATTGAAGCAGATGTTATGGAAAGAAAGATAACTTATTTCGATAAAATATAATAATTAAGGGTGGTTATATGAATAGAAAAGAGGAAGCTGTAAAACTAATTAATAAAAAACTTCGTGGTGAAACTTTTATGTCTTATGAGGAGATAGCTACTGTAAGTGGTTATCATCCAAAATATATTTTAAAATTAAAAAAAGAAATATTGAATAATGAAATTAGTTTGGAACATGGTAATAAGAATAGAAAACCTATTAATACTATTTCTGATAAAGAAAAGAACTATATTATAGATTTATATAGAAGATCTAATGTAAGTATTAGAAGATTTTGTAAGTTTTACGGTAAGAGAAGCTATTCATGTATATATAATGTTTTAAAAGAAGCTAATTTAATACATAAAAATAGTAAGTCAAAGAATGAAAAATAGGATTATTCCTATTTTTTTGTTATTTATTATTAATATATTGCATATAGTTTTTTAGGAGGCTATATGAAGCAAATAAATGGATTAACAGATGAACAAGTAATCGAAAGCAGGAGAAAATATGGTGATAATGGTATTGGTGGATATAAAAAGAATAGTTTTTTAAGATTAGTTATAAATTCATTAGGAGATCCTATTATAAGGATTCTTTTAATTGCATTAGCTGTAAAAACTTTATTTTTATTTAAGAGTTTTGATTGGTATGAAACACTAGGTATTTTATTAGCAATAATTACTGCTTCTTTTATATCAAGTATATCTGAATATGGTAGTGATAAAGCATTTGCTACGTTGTTACAAGAAGTAAGTAATATTTCTTGTAAAGTAAAAAGAAATAACTTAAAAAATGAAATTAAAATAGATGAAGTTGTAGTAGGAGATATTATAATATTAGAGAGTGGAGATATGGTACCTGCAGATGGAATAATAGTAAGTGGTTCTATAGGATTGGATGAATCTAGTTTAAATGGAGAAGCAAAAATAGTTGATAAAAGATATGATGATGAAGTATTGCGTGGAAGTGTAGTAATGAATGGTCAAGCATTAATGAGAGTAAAAGAAGTTGGAATGAATACTTTTTATGGTAAAATGGCATCTGAATTAAAAGTAGAACAACCAATTAGTCCATTAAAAAAAAGATTAGTTTCATTAGCAAAATCAATTAGTATAATAGGATATATAGGCTCAATACTAGTATTTATAAGTTATATATTTTTAAATGGGTTAACAATTTCTAATGTAATATATGCTTTAACAATATCTGTAACAATTATAATTGTATGTGTTCCTGAAGGATTACCAATGATGTTAACATTAGTTTTATCATCCAATATGAAAAGAATGTTAAAGGACAACGTATTAGTTAGAAAACTTATGGGAATAGAAACATCTGGTTGTTTAAATATATTATTTACTGATAAAACAGGAACATTAACTAAAGGCAAATTAGAAGTAACAAAATTTGTAAATGGTAATTTAAAAGAATATTCTTATGAAGATTTGATAAAGAGCAATATGTCACGTATTGTAAAAATATCATGTACAGTTAATAATTCAAGTAGTTTTGATGGAGATAAAATTGTTGGTGGCAATATGACTGATAAAGCAATATTAAAATTTATTAAACCAAATAATATAAATTATTATAAGGAAAAAGTTATTCCTTTTGATAGTAATAATAAATATATGATTACAACAATTACTGATAAAGAACGTATAAACTTAGTAAAAGGGGCTCCTGAAATATTATTAAAAAATGTAAGATATTATTATGATGAACTTGGTAAAAAACAAAAAGTAAATATTAGTAAATTAAATAAATATATTGATAAACAAACTAAAGAGGGTATAAGGATAATATTACTCGCTATAAGTAAGAATAAAGAACCAAGTAACTTAAATAACTTAATATTAGTAGGATTTTTATTAATTAAAGATGATATACGTGAAAATGTTAAAGAAGGAATAGAATTAGTTAAAAAGGCTCATATTAATACTGTAATGTTAACTGGTGATAATATTAATACTGCTATAAGTATTGCAAAAGAAATTAATTTATATGAAGATGGTGATATAGCATTAACTAGTGATGAATTAAATAAGTTAAGTGATGATGAATTAAAAAAAATAGTTCCAAGATTAAGAGTAGTAGCACGAATGTTACCTCATGATAAAAGCAGATTAGTTAGAATTTGTCAAGAAATGGACTTAGTTGTTGGTATGACAGGTGATGGAGTAAATGATGCTCCTGCACTTAAAAGAGCAGATGTGGGATTTAGTATGGGAAGTGGAACAGAAGTAGCAAAAGAAGCTAGTGATGTTGTAATAATGGATAATAATTTTTTATCTATAAGTAAAGCAATTTTATATGGTAGAACAATTTTTAAAAGTATTAGAAAATTTATTATATTACAATTAACTATAAATGTATGTGCACTTTCACTAAGTATTATTGGACCATTTGTAGGTATAAACTCACCTGTAACTGTTATTCAAATGTTATGGATTAATATGGTAATGGATACATTAGCAGGTATAGCATTTGCTTTTGAACCACCATTAAAAGAATATATGTATGAAGTACCTAAAAAAACAAGTGAACAAATAATAAATAGTTACATGATAACTCAAATACTTGGTATGGGATTAATAGGATCTTTATTATGCTTTTTATTTTTAAAGCTACCTATATTTATAAATATTTATCATGATTATAATACTTTATTAACAGCATTTTTTGGATTATTTATATTTATAGATATATTTAATAGTTTTAATTCTAGAACAAATCATTTAAATATATTATTTAATATTAATAAAAATATTATATTTATACTAGTTATGTTATTTATAATTATTGTTCAAATAATAATGATATATTATGGAGGAAATGTATTTAGAACAAATGGATTATCATTAGTACAATTAATAGTAACAATTTTATATGCATCATTAGTTATACCACTAGACATGATTAGAAAGATACTATTAAAAAAGAAAAATTTAAATACTGGGGTATAATTATTATAATATTATTAATACTATAAATGGAGGTATTTATATGAAAAAGATATTATATATATTTATGGTATTAATGATTGTTACAGGGTGTTCTATAGGTTCTAAAATGACTAATACACCAACAAAAAAAGTAGAAGCATATTTAGATAGTTATCAAAAATTAGATGATAATGTATTAAATGATTTAGATGAATTAATTGAAGATACAGATTATACTATTGAGCAAAGAGCACGTTATAAGGAAATATTTAAGAAACATTATAGCAATTTGAAATATGAAATACTTGATGAAAAAATAGATGGTGATCATGCTGTAGTACAAACACAAGTAGAAGTAAATGATTATAGTAGTATATTATCTGAAAAAATTAATGAAGATGATTATAAAGATGCTGAAGGTAATTATGATCCTAAAAAATACTTTGATTATCAATTAGATAAATTAGAAAGAGCAACTGAAAAAATTAAATATACTATTGATTTTAAATTAACTAAGAAAGATGATAATTGGATAATAGATGATTTAGATGAAATATCATTAAAAAAGATACATGGAATATATATAAGATAATCAATTAAAGGACTAAATAAGTTCTTTTTTTCATATAATTAATTATGAAAAAAATATTGTTTTTATTATTTATTATATTACCAATAAATGTAAGTGCTATAGAAACAAGTGCTAGAAGTGCTATACTTATGGATACTGATACAAATAGGATATTATATAGTAAGAATATAGATGAACAAAGAAGTGTTGCAAGTATTTCTAAAATTATGACTGCAGTAATAGCTATAGAATCTGGTAAATTAGATGATATTGTTATAGTTGGTGATGAAATAGATAAAAGTTATGGCTCTGGTATATATATTGAAAAAGGAGAAGAAATATCATTAAGAGATTTAGTATATGGTTTAATGTTAAGGAGTGGTAATGATGCTTCTTATGCTATAGCGCATTATGTAGCTGGTGATAAATTTGTAGATTTAATGAATAAAAAAGCAAAAGAAATAGGAATGAGAAATACTATATTTAATAATCCCAATGGTTTAGATGAAGAAGATGGTAATTATTCAACTGCTTATGATATGGCTTTACTTACTAGTTATGCTGTTAAATTAGATGAATATAAAAAAATAGTTGGAACAAGACAACATATAGTAAAAACAAATAAGAAAACATACTTATGGATTAATAAAAATAAACTATTATTCTCATATCAATATATTACTGGAGGTAAAACTGGTTTTACACAAAAAGCTAAACGTACTTTAGTTACTACAGCTAGTAAAGATGATTTAAATTTAGTAGTAGTAACATTAAATGATGGAAATGATTTTTTAGATCATAAAAAATTATTTGAATATGGTTTTGATAATTATTATAAACAACAAATATTAAAGCAAGGGAAATTAAATATACACGATAAAGTATACTATGGGAAATATGATTTATTTATCGATAAAGATTATAGTTGTGTTCTTGATAATAATGATAAGGTGTATTTAGAAATAGATTTATCAGAAGTACCTGTAGAAGGTAAAACAGGTGAAGTTAGAGTAGTGGTTAATAATAAAGCGATATATAAGGAAGATATAAATGCTAAAAAGATAGTTAAAAAAAGAAAAACAATATTTGAAAGGTTAAAAATATGGTAAATAGACTTTGGTCATACTTTATAATAGTTGGTATTATATTTGGTATTGTTACGGGAAATAGTTTAAATATAAATGAAACTATATTAAAAAGTGCTACTAATAGTTTAGAAGTATTTATACAAATATTTCCCGTAATAGCTTTATGGTTAGGAATAATGAATATTGCAACTAATAGTGGTTTATTAAATATGTTATCAAAATTATTATCTAAAGTATTACATCCATTATTTCCCGATATACCTAAGAATCATATATCTATAGGGTATATGTCTAGTAATATTATTGCTAATATGTTTGGATTAGGTAGTGCTGCAACTCCATTTGGTTTAAAGGCCATGAATAGTTTACAAGAATTAAATGATAATAAAAAAATAGCAAGTAAAAGTATGCTTACTTTTACTGCATTAAATACAAGTGCTATTACAATTATACCTACAACATTGATAGCCTTAAGAATGATGTATGGGAGTATAGATCCAACTAAAACTGTAATTGTAACATTAATTTCTACAATTGTATCTACAATATTTTCTCTATTACTAGATAAATTACTAGCTAGGAGGTTTTAATATATCAAATTATATATTACCTATTTTGGTATTATTAATTGTATTATATGGTTTATATAAGAAAATTGATTTATATGAATCATTTGTTGAAGGAAGTAAAGAAGCATTTAAAATGTCTTATACTATATTTCCCAATTTACTTGCAATGATATTAAGTGTAAATATATTAATGAATAGTGGCTTTTTAAAATGGATTGTTGATATATTATTTGGTAGTATTAAATTACCTATAGAAATAATATCTTTGATTGTTACAAAACCTATTTCAGGTAGTGCAGCAATAGCACTTATTAATACTATTTATAGTAAGTATGGTGTAGATAGTTTTTATAGTATTTTAGCATCAACAATACAAGGTTGTACAGATACTACTTTTTATGTAATAGCGTTATATTATGGGAGTGTAGGAATAAAAAAAACAAGATATGCCTTGGTAAATAGTTTGTTCGGAGATTTTATAGGAATAGTAACTAGTATAGTATTATGTTATTTGTTGTTTAGTTGAAAAAAAACTATAAAAGTGATATAATAAAAAATATGGAGGTATATGATATGAAGAGAATATTAACGGGTGCGACAATATTAGTTACGTTGGTTAGTTTAACTGCATGTGGAGGCTCAGGAAAAACTTTAACTTGTACACAATCTAAATCAGAACCAAATGGATTTACAAGTGAAGAAAAAATTGTATATAAATTAAAGAAAAATAAAGTAAAGAGTGCGACAATTACTTCTACAATAAAAGCTGAAGGAGATTATGCTCAATATATAGAAGATTACAAAACAAATGCTAAAGAAGCAGCAGATGATTTTAATAAATTAGACGGGGTATCAGCTAAAGTAGATAGTAAAGATAATAAAATATCTGTAATTATTGATTTAACTGCAGATAAAATGAGTGAAGATAATTATAATTTATATAACATGGGCGAAAGTTATGAAAGCTTAAAAGACAAATATTCTAAAGATGGATATACTTGTAAATAGTATATCTTTTTTTTTATCTTTGTGTTAAAATACTTTTTAGTGAATGGAAGTGATTTTGTGGAGAGAATACAAAAAGTAATTGCAGAAACAGGTTATTGTTCAAGGCGTAAAGCTGAAGAATTAATTAAGCAAGGTAAAGTTTGTTTAAATGGAGAAACAGTAACACAAATGGGTATAAAAGTGAATTACGATGATGATATTACTATAGAAGGAAACTCACTTGAATTAAAACAGGATAAAGTATATTATTTAATGAATAAACCTAGAGGAGTGGTAACTACTACTTCTGATGAAAAAAATAGAAAAACAGTAATTGACTTAGTTAAAGATGATAGAAGAATATATCCTGTAGGAAGATTGGATTATGATACTACAGGTGCTTTATTATTAACTAATGATGGAGAATTAACTAATTTATTAATTCATCCTAAAAGTAATGTAGAAAAGTTATATATTGCAAAAATAAAAGGAATACCTACTAAAGAAGAATTAATAAAATTATCAAAAGGTGTAGTAATTGATGGATATAAAACAAGTAAAGCAAAAGTAAAATTAAAGAAAATGAATAAGAAAAATCAAGTATCACTAATTGAAATAATAATTCATGAAGGTAAAAATCATCAGATTAAAAAGATGTTTGAAACTATTGGATATGAAGTAATAAAGCTAAAAAGAGAGAAATTTGCATTTTTGGATGTAAATAGCTTGAAATCTGGTGAATATAGAGAATTAAATCCAAAAGAAGTAAAGAAATTATATAATGAAGTAAACAAAAAAAGATATGAATAATATCTTTTTAAATTTCTTCAATAGCTGCTACTGGACATCCTTCTTTAGCATCTGTAGCATCCTCTACATAATCTTCTTTTACTTCATCTGTAATAACTCTTGCAAGTCCATTATCTCCTATTTCAAATACTTCTGGACATATTGCTTGACATGCACCACAACCGATGCAAACATCTTCATTTACTTTTAATTTCATAAAACGCCTCCTAATAAAATTATAAATAAAAAGAAAGTAAATTGCAACTTAATATTTTAAATATATTCAATTTATGGTATATTAATTATTAGGGTGATACTATGGCTAGTAGAATGGATAGGTATTATAAGGGTCAACAAAGAAGTACAAAAAATAGAAGTTTATATGACCAAATTAACTCTATGGGTAATTATAGCAATATAGAAGGGGTATTAGATATATCTAATGCTAATGAAATAGATATCAATGAAATAAAAGAATTAATTGATGAAACAAATAATAAAAAAAGCACAATATCATTAAAATCTATGGATAATGATGAAGAAAATATTCGTGAAGAGAAAACCTATGATATTAAAGATGTTTTAGATAAGGCAAAAACGCATCATAATGATAAAGATTCTAGACATAGAAATTTAAAGAGAAAACAATATGAAATATTAAAAAAATTAAAGATTGAACAACCAGAAAATGAAAAAATAGATGAGTTATTAAATACTTTAGCACTTAGTGATAGTATGTCTGATGATTTAGGTATATTTGATGATTTGAAATCTAATACAATGGTAGGAGAAGAAGCATCATCAATAAAAAAAGTATTAGATGAGGCAAAAAGTGTAGAAGAAAAAGAAACACAACCTATTATAGATGATGAAGTAGAAGACAATGATTCTGAATTAGATAAATCATTTTATACAGCTAGTTTTAATTTTTCAAATAAGGATTTTGCTGGATTAAAAAGCATTGATACTGCATTAAAAAAGAATAATAAATTAATTAAAATTCTTATTATTGTATTTAGTACTTTAATAGCTATAGTTGTATTAATAGTTATAGGTAAGTTAATTTTTTAGGAAATAATATTTCCTTTTTTTTGTTTAATTAGTATTATTATTGGAATTAATAATAAAAATAAAGGTATAATATATGGAATATAATAAGATATTATTATATTTGCTAAAGTATTATTTGGAAAAATAAAGTTACATAGTATTAAAATAATTATTGGAATAATATAATTATTTTTTATTTTAAATGATTCATTACAAAATTTGATACCAATTGTTGTGAATATAAATATATCTAAAATCCATTGGATAGCTAATACATTTTCTAATCTAAATGTAATAAATCCATCAAATGCTAATTTTAATAAGTGAAATTCAGGATATTGGAATAGTATTATTAAGTTTACTCCAAGTATAGATATTAAAAAGAATATACCAATAAATAGGGAAATACTGGATATAATATATCCATTTATAATACTTTTTTTAATATATTTATTGGGAAATATTAATATCATAAATATTGGTAATATGTTATAACTTATATAAGGTAGTATTCCTTTTAATAGATTATTTTCCATATATGGTTTTAAATTAGATAATTGAATTTTGGGAAATAATCCTATAATACTTGTAATTACTAATAATATACTAAGAAAAAATAATATAGTACTTACTCTAACTATTATTTTATTTTCTTTACTTATTAATAATATAATAGGTATGGTAAGAGAAATACCTATAACTAAGTTAGGCGTTTTATTTAAAAATTGTGTTGTAATTAGATTAATTAGATTCCAAAAATTTAGTAACACTATAACTAATATTCCAAATCCTAATATTATATTTAAATATTTTCCATATTTTGGAAATATTTTTTCGATTTTCTTTATAATATTTAGTTCACTATCATAAGAGGCTATTTTATAAAAAATATATATTGGTATAAAACCTAGTATGAATCCTAAAACAAGACTTATCCATCCATCTTGTTTAACCAAAGTAATAAGACTTAGTGATGTAATACCTGAAAAGAATGCTCTTGAAATGAAATAAGTAATTGTTGTATAACCAAATTTATCTTTCATTTTTTTAGTTCTCCAATTGTTTGTTCTAATGCACCTTTTTCTTCTAATTTAAAATCTATATTTACAATAATATCTAGATTTGGGAAATATTCATTCCAGTCTTCAATATTATTAAAGTATTCAGGATATTTTTTATAAATCATATTTCCATATCCAAATATATCTGTTTTTAATGATTTTGCTTTATTAATAGCTTTATATACATATTCTTTCATTTTATCTTTCGCCTCTTCTTGTAATTTAGTTATTACTTTATTATCTTGTAAATCTATATTACATCCAACTTCATTTATCATTCCTTTAGAAGTTATATTTACTATAATCTTATTTTTTTGTACTTTATTATTTATTTTATATGAATTAGTAGTAATTATTGTTTTATTATTATTACATGGTAGATCAAAATATAATACGTCTACATCGCCTACTAACATATTAATACCAATACTTTCTTCTATATTTGCCCAATCAATTAATTTATCACCTTTAAATATTCCAATAGTATCTAGTTTAGTTTGAGCACTAGTTATAGAATTTTCTTGTTCTTCTTTTTTAGTTCCATTATCTTTATTACCTATTAGTATAATACTATTTGATATAGGACTAATTCCTTTTTGAATAATTTTAGATACAAATTTATTAAAATTTGCATTTGTAATTCTTCCTTGTAATTGTTCTGTTATTTTTATTGTTGATGTTATGTTTTGGGATGGATAATCAGCCATAGGCGCAATTACAGATAGTATATCTTTTGCTTTACTATCTTTAGATAATATAATAAAAAAGTTTTGGTGTGACTGAGGCTCACGTAATAAATAATCTAAAACAGGAGTAACTCCATTACGTGCTAAAGTATCAGAAATTATAACTGTTGATAGATGACTTATATATATTTCTTTGGGAATAGATAAACTAAGTTTTTTTATTGCTTCATATATAGAATCACCTGTATCACTATATAATGTTATTATAGAGTCTTGGTCTTTATCTGTTTTTTTTGAAGATGAAAAAAGTAGTGATACTTCATACTTATTATCAGTATAGTCAATAGCCATTCCAGTTACTATAGCATAATCATTTAATTCTCTATAATTCCAGCATCCAGTTAAATAAAATAGTAAAACATAAATTATAAGTATTTTTTTCATTTTTCACCTACTTTAGTATTATTTTTAGTTAAATAATTAGGCCTTTTTTTTCTTTTCTCTGTAGAAGTAAGTATAATACTATCTATTAATATATTTTTATTTATCGGACTAAAAGGTATTAAATATGGAGTGTTAAGAGTTTCTAAACTAGCTAATTTAATTATTAATATTAATCCTGCTACTACAATACCTATTAATCCTGTAAATATTGTAGAAAAAATAAATATTAATCTCCATTGTCTTATAGCATTATACATATCTATGTCACTAAATACTAATTCACATATAGAAGTAAGTGCTACTACAATTATTACAATAGGTGATACTAATCCAGCACTTACAGCTGCTTCTCCAAGTACTAAAGCACCTACTATACTCATTGATGAACCAGATGCACTAGGTGATCTTATATCTGCTTCTCTTAGTATTTCAAAAATAATAATAAATATTAATACTTCTACAAAAGTAGGAAAAGGTACTTGACTTCTTTGACCAGCTAAAGAAATAAGTAATTGATCTGGTATCATTTCTTGATTAAATGTCATCAGAGCTATATATATAGAGGGAGTTAATATCGTTACAAAAAAAGCAATATATCTAAGTATTCTACTAAAAGTAGCGTTCATTGATTTTTGATAGAAATCTTCAGATGATTTTAAAAAATCATCTAAACATCCAGGTAAAATTAACACTACTGGACTATTTTCTACCATTATAACTATTTTTCCATTTAATAGATTTTGACAAGCTAAATCAGGCCTTTCAGTACTAATAGTTAATGGAAAAGAAGTTTTTTGATTATTATCTAAATAATCTCTAATATAAGCACTATCTAAAATTCCATCAATATCTATTTTATTTATTTTATTTTTTATTTTTATTATACTATCTCTATTTGCAATATCATTTATATAAATAATACTTACTTTACTTTTAGTTCTTCTACCAACAATTATTTCTTCTATCCATAAATTATTATCTTTAATTCGTTTTCTTATTAATCCTATATTTGTTGAATTATTTTCAGTAAAACTATCTTTTGGGCCTCTAATTATTGGTTCTGTAGTTGATTCAGAAACACTTCTATTTATTTCAGCTTTAGTTTCAAGTGCTATAAATTTATTATTGTTATTAATAAATACACATGTATATCCAGATGATAGATAGTAACAACATTTATCTATATTACTAGATGTTATTATATGTGAACAATATATATTATTCTTTAATAGATTATATAAATCTTTTATATTTGATATATCTATAATACTTTTATTTAAAAAGTCACTAATTTTATCATCACTACTTACACTTTCTAAATATATATAACTAATATTATTAATATTTCTAGTTACAATATCTGAACTATTTCCATATTTTTCTTTTATAGTATTTATTATTGGATGCATGATATCACCATTATTATTATTTGAATATATAAAAAAACTATGTATAAATATTTTAAATAGTGTTATTATTTATATAGGTGATATAATGGAACCATTAAAATATTTTGAAGATTTTTTAAGTATTCCTCGTGAATCAGGTAATGAAAAAGAAATAAGTAATTATTTAGTAGAGTTTGCTAAAAGAAATGAATTAGAATACTATGTAGATGATATATATAATGTAATTATAAAAAGAAAAAGCAATAATAATTCAAATGATACACTAATTTTACAAGGACATATTGATATGGTATGTACTAGTATAGATGATTATGATTTTAAAAATAAAGGAATCGATTGGTATATTGACAATAACATGTATAAAGCAAAAGGAACAACTTTAGGTGCCGATAATGGTATAGGTTGTTCAATAATATTAGCTATACTAAGTAATAAAGATATACTTGTTCCAAATATAGAAGCTATATTTACAGTGCAAGAAGAAACTACAATGGAGGGTGCTAAAAGGTTAGATTATTCTAAGATAACTGGTAATAAGTTAATAAGTATAGATGGTACTGATGAAGGAGTAATAGAAGTGTCAAGTGCTGGTATGACTAGTATAACTATATCAAAACAATTAGAATATACTAATAGTAGTTTTAAAAAATATAAAATTAGTATTGATGGTTTAGAAGGTGGACATTCTGGCGTAGATATTAATAAGCATAGAGGAAACTCTATAAAAATAATGGGAGATATAATAGGAAAACTTAATAATTATTATTTAATAGATATACAGGGTGGTAGTAAAGATAATGTTATACCTAGTGAATGTGTTAGTATTATTTCTACAAAAGAAATAATAGATATAGATAATTCATACAAAGAGATATATCCTAATATAAATATATTGATTGAAGAGATTGATATAGATAATAAAGTAATATGTAAAGAAGATTCTAAAATGATTATTGATTTAATAAATAATTTACCTATAGAAGTACTTAGTTATAGAGGAGAGTATCCTCAAACTTCTTTAAATTTAGCTACTATTAAATGTAATAATAATTATGTAAATATTAATATTAGTATTAGAAGTTCAAATGTAAAAGATGAGAAAAAATATATTGAAATGGTAAGAAAATTATCAAATAATATGAAATTTAAAATTAATAGTACTATTCCATATTTTACATTTAATGAAAACTCAAAACTAAGAGATATATTAGTTAATAAATATAAAGAGTTATATAATAAAGATATAGTATTAGAACATGTTCATGCTGGATTAGAAGGTGGAGTTTTTTCAGAACATATAAAAGATTTAGATGTTTGTGTTATTGCTCCAAATCTTGATGATATACATACAGTTAATGAAAGTGTAGAAATTGATTCTGTAAATAGAGTTTATAAATGGTTAATTGAAGTACTAAAAGAGATATAAAAAAATGCGTTTTTACGCATTTTTTAATACATTCCAGAAATTTCTTTATTATTATCTATTGTCATTTTTTCATATGCTGGTACTTTAGGCAATCCTGGCATAGTTAATATATTACCTGCATAAAGAACTATGAATTTAGCACCATTACATAATTTAGCATTTTTTATGGTAATTGTATAATCTTTAGGATATCCTAATTTTTTAGGATCGTCAGATATTGAATATTGTGTTTTTGCTATACATATTGGATAATCACTATATCCTAATTCTTCATATAATTTTATTTTTTCTTTAGCACTATCTTCATATTTTATTTCTTTAGCATGATAAATATTTTTACATACTTTCTCTATTTTTTCTGTAATTGAATCTTTATCATCATATAAATATTTAAAATCTATATCATTATCACAAATATTAATAATTTCTTTAGCTAAATCTAGTGCTCCAGTACTACCTAATGAATGAGATTCACATACACATAGTTTAACACCTAATTCTTCAACATAATTTTTAATATATTCTATTTCATTATCAGTATCAGTATAAAATTTATTAAGACATACTACAATATTTTTAGTATATTGTTTCATATTCTCTATATGTACTTTTAAATTATCTATTCCTTTTTCTATATATTCAATATTTTCTTTTACTAATTCTTCTTTAGGACAATTTCCATTATATTTTAAACTTCTTATAGTAGAATTAATAACAATACAATTTGGTTTTAAATTTGCAACTCTACATTTTATGTCTAAAAACTTTTCAGCTCCTAAATCTGATCCAAAACCTGCTTCAGTTACTACATAATCTGCTAATGATAGAGATAGGGTAGTAGCTATAATAGAATTACAACCATGTGCTATATTAGCAAATGGTCCACCATGTATAATTGCTGGATTATTTTCTAGTGTTTGGACTAAGTTTGGTTTTATAGCATCTTTCAATAATATAGCTAATGCATCAGTTATATTTAAATCTTTAGAATATATAGGTTTATTATCATATGTAAATCCAATTAAAATATTTCCCAATCTATTTTTTAAATCATCAAAATTATTTGCTAAACATAGTATTGCCATTATTTCTGATGCAACAGATATATCAAATTTCTCTTCTCTATATGTTTCATTTCCAATATCAATAGATATATTTCTTAGTGCTCTATCATTAATATCTACACATCTATTAAATTGTATAGTACTTGGATTAATATTTAGTTTATTTCCTTGAAATATGTGATTATCTATAGCAGCACATAATAAGTTATTACATGCTGTAACAGCATGTATATCACCAGTAAAATGTAAATTAATATCTTCCATAGGAACAACTTGTGAATATCCTCCACCAGTAGCGCCTCCTTTAATTCCAAATACAGGCCCTAAAGAAGGTTCTCTAAGTGCTACTATACTAGAGTATCCTAATTTATTTAATGCATCATTAATACCAATACTCATAGTAGTTTTTCCTTCTCCATATGGAGTAGGATTAATTGAAGTAACTAAAATAAGTTTTCCATTCTTTTTATTGTTACAATTTATATTAATTTTTGCTTTATAATTTCCATATAATTCTATATCTTCATTTGAAAGGTTAATTTTTTTTGCAATGTCAATAATATTTAACATCTCTTTTTCTTTGGTAATATCTAAATCAGTTTTCATTAAACCACCTCAAAAAGATTATATCACATCTTTCTTTACTTTGAAATTCTATTATAATATAATAATTATAAGGTGATTTTTGTGGACTATATTATAGAAATAAATGATTTTTCATTTAAGTATGATAATAATAATTTATTTGAAGATATTTCACTTAATATAAAAAAGGGTTCATTTACTACAATAGTCGGAGATAGTAGAATGGGTAAAACAACGCTTTCTAAAATACTAAGTGGTTCATTATATGTTAAATCTAATATAAAAGTTGATGGTAAATTATTAGGAAAAATAAGTAGTAAAGAACTAAGAAAAAAAATATCTTTAGTATCTAATAATAATGATAGTATTTTTGTGTGTAATACAGTTTCTGAACAAATATATTTTTATTTAAGGAATAAAAGTATTCCTAAAGAAAAAATAGAAAGAAAAATTGAAGATTTTATTTGTAATTTAGGATATAAATATATTTTAGATTTATCACCAAATAAACTCTCTGGTGGTGAAAAACAGATTTTAGCACTTTTTCTTGCTATAGCAGGTAGTCCAAAAATATTAATATTGGATGATGGATTAAGTATGATTGATAATATAACAAAGGAAAAGATATTTATAATTCTTAAAAAATTAAATAAGATGGGTTTAACAATTATAAATTTTACTAATGATAGTGAAGATATTATTAAAGGTACAAATGTTGTTATTTTTAATAATAGTAAAATTATTTTAAATAGTAAAGTTAATAATGCATTTGATGATATAACTATTTTTGAAAAAAATAATATTAAATTACCATTTGTTATAGAATTATCTATAAAATTAAAATATTATAAATTGATAGATAAAATATATTTTGATTTAAAAAAGTTGGTGAATGATATATGGCAATAAAATTTAAAGATGTTTGCTACAAAGATGTTATAAATAAAGTATCATTTGATATTAAGATGGAAAAGATTAACTCTATTGTAGGATGTAATGGTAGTGGAAAAACAACATTGATTCAATTATTATGTATGTTAAAATCACCTACAAAGGGTAAAATACTTTTTGATAATACATATAAAATAGGATTAGTTAGTCAACAGGTAGAAGAACAATTGTTTTGTGAAACAGTAGAAGATGAATTAAAAAGTAATTTAGAATCTTTTAATTATACAAAAGAAAAGTTAGATAAAAAAGTTAAAGATGCTTTAAAAATGGTAGAATTAGATTTAGATATTTTAAAGCGTGATCCATTAAAAATAAGTAGTAGTGAAATGAGAAAAATATCATTAGCAAAAGCTTTATCCATTAATCCACAGATATTAGTATTAGATGAACCTTGTATTGGATTAGATATGAAAGAAAAAGAAACTATAATAAGAATATTGCAAAAATTAAAAAGGAGATATTCTAAAACTGTTATAATTGTTACAAATGATATAGAATTTGTGCATTTAGTTTCAGATAATATTATAGGAATATCTAATGGTAAAGTATTGCGTACTGGTAATAAATATTCATTTTTTAAAGAAGTAGACTTATTAAAGAAAAATAAGATAGCAGTTCCTAAAATAATAGAATTTGAAGATACTGTTTTAAAGAAGAAAAATATTAAATTGGGATATAGAGATGATATTAATGATTTAATTAAAGATATTTTAAGAAATGCTAAGAAGTGAGGTGTAGTTATATGAGATATTTTATGACATTTTCTTATGATGGTACTGCATATAGTGGTTATCAAAAACAACCAGATAAGATGACTATACAAGATGAATTAGAAAAAGTATTATATAAATTAAATGGTGATAAGGCAGTTAGTGTTTGTTCTAGTGGTCGTACAGATGCTGGAGTACATGCATTAAATCAAAAAGCTCATTTTGATATGGATAAAGAATATGATGTAGAACTATTAAAAAATAGTATAAATAAAATGTTACCAGGAGATATCTATATAAAGAAAATAGAGATAGTAGATGATAATTTTCATGCAAGATTTAATGTAAGTGCTAAAGAATATATATATAAGATTAATACTGGAGAATATAATCCAATTCAAAAAAATTATGTATATCAATTTAATAAGAGATTAGATGTATCTGAAATGGAAAGAGCACTAAAATATTTAGAGGGAGAACATAATTTTAAATCTTTTACAAAAAGTACAGATGAAATAAAAGATTATAATAGGAAAATAATTCAAACTTCTTTGATAAGAGAAACAAAGAATATTAATGAGATTACTATTTCTATAATGGGAACTGGTTTTTTAAGATATATGGTAAGAAATATAGTTGGATTATTAATAGAAATTGGTCAAGGAAAATATAAGAGTGAAGATATATTTGATATTTTGAAAGCAGAGGATAGAGAAGCTGCAGGTATAACAGCACCTCCTAATGGATTATATTTAAAAGATGTTTTTTATTAAAATAAAAGTAATATCTTTTATTTTTTTTTATATGATTAAGTATGAGAAATACTATTAAATATTTTTATAATATAGATATTGATAATATACGATATGAAGATGGAATGTATATTTTTGATAACTATATATTTAAAGAATTAATTAATCCTATAAATATTGAATTATATAATTATTGTATTGAACATAAAATATATTTACATAAGATTATATATAATATTAATAATAATTATATTACTAGTTATGAAAATAAAAATTATATTTTATTAAAAGTAGAAAAAAATAAAAGAATAAGTATAGAAGATATTTTTAATTTTTATTTAGATACTCCTATATATGATAATAAAGATTGGGGATCTTTATGGGAAAGAAAAATTGATTATTATGAAAAAAATATAATTAATACAAAGAACAAAAAAATATTAGATGTTTTTCCCTATTATATTGGATTAGGAGAAAATGCTATTAGTATTTATAAAAGTAATAAAAATAATGTAACACATAGTATATGTCATAATAGAATGAATAATGATTATGAATTTTTTAGCCCGGATAATATTATAGTTGATTATAAAGTAAGAGATATTGCTGAATATATAAAAAAACAATTTTTTGATGATAAATTAGATATTAATTTATTATATAAATTTTTAAATAATAATATTTTTAGGATCGATGATTATATTATTTTATATGCAAGATTACTTTTTCCAACATATTTTTTTGATTGTATAGAAAACAATAATAATATAGATATATATATATCAAAAATAAATCAGTATGAGAAATTTTTAAATCATATATATTGGGTATTAAATATTAATAGAAATATTCCTAAAATTGATTGGATAATAAAAAAAATATAGAAAATCTATATTTGACTATCTATATTTACTACTTCTACAACTTCAGGAATTTCTTCTTGAATAGCAGCTTCTATTCCATCTTTTAATGTTAAATCCATCATATAACAATCAGCACATGCACCCATCATTTTGATATATACAATATTGTTTTCGTATTTAACAAATTCTATATTACCACCATCATTTATTAAATATGGTCTAAGTTTGTCAATTATTTCAATTATCCTCTTTTCTTGTTCTTTCATTTATATCACCGAGGTTATTATATATTATAAACTTTATAAAGTAAAGTCTTTTTTTCATTGATAAGTTGTGGTATAATTGCATTAGGTGATTTGATGACTAAATATAAGAAAGGGCGAATTATTAGAGGCACAGTTACCGGCATCGAATCATATGGAGTATTTGTTTCATGCGATGAATATTATAGTGGTTTAATACACATATCAGAAATATCGTATGGATATGTAAAAAAAATTACGGATTATGTTAATGTTGGTGATGTAATTTATTCTGAAATTTTGGATGTTGATGAAAGTTTAGGTCATCTTAAATTGAGTATAAAAAATATAGATTATAAGTGCAACAAAGGGATTAGACGTAAAAGAATACAAGAGACGCCATCTGGTTTTTCAACTTTAGCTAAAAATTTGCCAAAATGGATAGAAAAAGGTTTAAAAAAAATGAAAAAAACGTCAAATAGTGTTGACAAAAAACGAACATGATGGTATAGTTTATATTGTCAATGTTTTTTCCGGGCGATTAGCTCAGTTGGTTAGAGCACCTGCCTTACAAGCAGGGGGTCATAGGTTCGAGTCCTATATCGCCCACCATGTGCCGGAATAGCTCAACTGGTAGAGCAACTGACTTGTAATCAGTAGGTTGTGGGTTCAAGTCCTATTTCCGGCACCACTTTTTGTTATGGAGGGATAGCGAAGTGGTCCAACGCGGCAGACTGTAAATCTGTTCCTTCGGGTTCCATGGTTCAAATCCATGTCCTCCCACCACTTTGATTGCCTTGTAGCCAAGTGGTAAGGCATCAGACTTTGAC
>JAEEGL010036365.1_pt1 | contig 29396 bp, 26 predicted proteins | sample 9134231 | NCBI WGS metagenome assembly JAEEGL01 (sample SAMN16246548, study PRJNA631951) | gut metagenome | biome: gut microbiome; feature: rumen; material: fiber-attached | host: Bos | place: Iran: Karaj | collected 2018-10 | reverse complement strand
GGCTCAGAATTGATCTGATATGGAACGAGAAATCTCTTCCGCCTCCCCGCGGAAAACCCAGGCAGGCACCTCACCTGCCGTCCTGTTGAAAACGATCTGGGGCATTGGTCTCAAAAACTGGTACTGGTTTGCCCTTTCGCTCGCTGTCGCCATGACTGTCGCCATGTACAAAGTATTCAGCCAAGTCCCCGTGTATCAACGTACGGTCTCCATCCTGGTCAAACCCCTGGGCGGAGAAGGAAGCGACAAAACTCTCCGGGAGCTCGGCATCAGCCAGACGTCGACGAGTCTCACCAACGAACTCCTGATGATGAAATCCGGTGTCGTAGCCGAACAAATCGTGCGCCGCTTGAACCTGGATGTGGATTATTCCCGGAAGGGAAAGTTCTATGATATCCCCCTGTACGGACGGGACCTGCCGGTCAACCTTCTCTTCTGCGACCTGGAAGACAATGAAAGGGCGTCTCTCACCACGGCTTTGGAGCCGGATGGAAGCCTTACGCTCGAGGGCTGGAGCAAAAACGGGCAGTCTCTCCCCGACCCGGGACTGCAAGGTCATCTGGGTGACACGCTGGAAACCCCTCTCGGCCGGATCGTGGCCCAAGCGTCGCCGTACTATCGTGAAGGGCAGAGTGGTAAAATGAGGGTCGTGCGTTCCAGCATCCACGCCATGAGCAACCGGGTCCGGGGCCGGATTTCCCCCATTCTCCGGGACAAGAACTCCTCCATCATCGACATCCGCTACAAGGATGTTTCCATCGCACGGGCCGATGATATCCTCAATACGCTCGTCACTGTATACAACGAGCAGTGGATGAAAGAACGGAACAAACAGATCATCAGCACGAACGAGTTCATCCGGGACAGGCTCTCGGTCATAGAGCAGGAGCTGGGCAACGTGGACCAGGACATCTCTTCTTTCAAGTCGGAGAACCTGATCCTCGATGTGGGCCAGGCCGGCGCGATGGCCGTGGCAGAGGCCAACGATGCGGCCAAGCAGGACGCCGCGCTGACGAACCGCATCAACCAGCTGAAGACCTTGTACGATTATATGTTGAGTCTGCAAGATGACGGGGAGCAGATACCCTTGTATTCCGGCGTCGAGAACGGGGTCATCATCCAGAAGGTGTCAGAATACAACTCCCTGATCCTGCAGCGTAACAACCACCTGGCCTACTCTTCCGCCCAAAACCCGCTGGTCGTAGACTTGAACCAGAAACTGGCCACGATGCGCCAATCCATCATTGGCATCCTGTCCAGCGAAATCGCAGCCCTGAAAGCGCAGAAGAGTGATCTTCAGTCCACCCGGCGCCAGGCTGTCGGCCGGGTGGCCCAGAACCCGAAACAAGCCAACTACCTGCTCTCGGTGGAAAGGCAGCAGAAAGTCAAGGAGTCCCTCTACCTGTTCCTCCTCCAGAAACGGGAGGAGAACGAACTCTCACAAGCTTTTACGGCATACAACACGCAGGTGATCGAACCAGCGCACGGAAGTTGGGAACCCGTGGAACCCGTAGCCAAGAGCATCTATCTGATGGCACTGCTTATCGGCCTCGGAATACCGGCCCTGATCTTGTTTCTCAAACACTTCCTGACGACGACCGTACAGGGGCGGGATGATCTCAAGGGGCTCAAGGCTCCTTTTGCCGGCGAGATTCCTCAGGCAGAAGGCAAGAAAAGCAAAAAAGATGAGACGCCTGCCATTGTCATTGCGGACCAGAGCCGGGACCGGATCAACGAAGCTTTCCGCGTCATTCGCAGCAACCTGGAATTCCTGCTGGGATATGAGGCTAGTCACAAAGTGTTGATGTTCACATCCATGGATCCCGGAAGCGGAAAAACCTTCATTACCGCCAACCTTTCGACAGCAGTCGCCCTCAAGGGCAAGAAGGTCCTTGCCATCGACCTGGACCTGAGACGGGGCAGCCTCTCTTCCTATGTCGGGAGACCCCACAGGGGTATCTCCGGATATCTGAGCGGGAAATACGATGATTTCCACGAGCTGATCGTCCCCCTCGGCTCCGTCCAGGTTCTTCCCTGCGGCTCGCTTCCTCCCAACCCTTCGGAGCTCCTTTACAGCCAGCGTTTTGCCGCATTGATGGAGACGGTACGGAACGAATACGATTATGTATTTCTCGACTGCCCCCCGATCGAGATGGTTGCCGACCCGGCCATCACGGGCCGGTTTGCCGACCTCACGGTCTTCGTCATCCGGGCAGGGCTCATGGAGAAGAGCTTTCTGGCTGAAATCGACCAGTGTTACCTGGACAAGAAATTCAACAACATGGTTGTCCTCCTGAACGGGACGGACGGAAAGCATAGCCGGTATGGATACCATAGATACGGCTACTACAACTACGGATATTATGGCGGAAAGGGTTGATGTGCCCGCCGGGTACTGGAGCCGCGTAATCCGTCCCAGGAAAAAACTGCTGGACCTCGATCTCAAGGGGTTGTGGCGCTACCGCGACCTCTGGTACATGTACGTCCGCAGGGATATCGTGACCTACTACAAGCAGACCATCCTGGGGCCGCTGTGGTTCCTGATTCAGCCTGTCCTCACCACGGTCATGTACATGTTCGTCTTCGGAGGTCTCGCGGGCATCTCCACGGACGGAGCCCCGCAGCCGTTGTTCTATCTCTCCGGCATCATGCTCTGGAACTATTTCTCCAGCTGTTTCACGGAATCCTCAAACGTTTTCGGGAACAACGCCTCGGTGTTCGGCAAGGTGTACTTCCCAAGGCTGGTCGTGCCCCTGGCCGGGCTGACGTCCAACCTGCTCAAGATGCTGATCCAGCTGCTGCTGTTCGTCCTTGTGTATGTCGGGTATGTCATCGCGGGCTACGAGGCGCACCTGAACGCCACGCTGCTGCTCTTCCCCTTCTATGTGCTGCTGCTAGCCCTCCACGCGCTTTCCTGGGGACTCATCGTGTCCTCGGTGACATCCAAATACCGCGACATCAAGTTCCTGGTCTCGTTCGGGCTCCAGCTCTTCATGTATGCGACGCCGGTCATCTACCCCCTGAGCATCGCCGGAGAGCGTTTCCGCTGGATCCTGGAACTCAACCCGCTCACGCCCGTCTTCGAGGCGCTCAAGTATGGCTGCCTGAGCTGCGGTTCTTTCTCTTGGGGAGGCCTGCTGTACAGTACAACCTTCATGCTCGTGACTCTCTTCCTTTCAGTGATTGTCTTCAACCGCGTGGAGCGCAATTTCATGGATACCGTCTGATATGGCTTATCCCGTAATCAGTTTTGACAGCGTCGGCAAGCTGTACCGTCTCGGTACGGTAGGGACCGGGACCCTGTCCAACGACATCAACCGCTGGTGGCAGACCCGCATCCTCGGCCGTGAAGACCCTTATCTGCGCGTAGGAGAGACCAACGACCGGGCCCGCAAGGGCTCATCCGACTTCGTCTGGGCGTTAAAGGACATCTCTCTGGACATAATGGAGGGCGAAGTCGTGGGCATCATCGGCAAGAACGGTGCCGGCAAGTCTACCCTGCTCAAGCTCCTGTCCATGGTCACCGCCCCCACGACCGGAGAAATCCGCGTCCACGGCCGTCTGGCCTCCCTCCTGGAGGTCGGCACCGGCTTCCACCAGGAGATGACCGGCCGTGAGAACATCTTCATGAACGGCTCTATCATGGGTATGACGCGCGCGGAGATTAACTCCAAACTGGACGACATCGTTGACTTCGCCGGCGTGGAGCGCTACCTCGACACCCCCGTCAAGCGCTACTCCAGCGGCATGATTGTCCGCTTGGGGTTCGCCGTTGCTGCTTTCCTGGAGCCCGAGATCCTGGTCGTGGACGAGGTCCTCGCCGTCGGTGACGCCGAATTCCAAAAGAAAGCCATCGGCAAGATGCAAGAGGTTTCCCGCGGCGAAGGAAGGACCGTCCTGTTCGTCAGCCACAATATGGCCGCGGTCCGGAGCCTCTGCTCCCGCGGAGTAGTGCTAGACCGGGGGGGTATGGCGTTTGACGGAGGGGTGGAGGAGGCTGTGGAGTACTATATCAGCGGGGCTTCGATGGCGGAGGATGGACTGATTATGGACAGCATCAGTTACAAGAAGGATTATCTCGACATTGATGAGATACTCATCAATGGTACAGCTTCGAATCACACTGCGCTGCAACCATGTCAGGATTTCCTGGATATTGTTATCCGTGGTACGACCCGGGAACCGATGAAATGCGAGGTAAAATTCATTATAAAGAAACTTGATGGCACACCGATGGCGGCGTTGGTCGAAGGGAGATATACCGGGAAGTTAATTGATGTCTCCCCCGGCTTGTTCGAGATAGAAAAACGTATCCGCCTCCCGAAGTATATTGCAGATGGAGAGTACTTGGTCGATTTGGAACTACATCAACCTATGATGCAGGATTTCTTCAGGGCTCGCAGTTGTATGCGATTGGATATTAAGGGGTTTTATGATCAATATGCCCGGCCTTTGTATTTAACTCAAGAAGGATTTTGTGGGCTTGAGTCGGAATAAAGTATGAACACAAAGATTGTATATGTCCTGGTAAGCAACGAAAACGACTATTATGTTGAAATGTTGCAACTATCCCTCTATTCATTACGTTTATATCATCCTGATATTATTGTAGAAATTGTAATGGATGAAAGGACCTATACCCGACTCGAAAAACTGAAATCGCCACTAATAACAGATGCTAAACCAATAGTTGTTGGTGTCCCAGATAAGTATTCTACGATTCAAAGGTCACGTTACCTAAAGACACAACTTCGCGAGATCATTAAAGGAGATTTTCTTTATCTTGATACAGATATTGTGATTGGTGGATCATTAAATGCCATAGATACTTTTCCATACGAAATAGCGGCTGTATTGGACAATCATAATGGCGAAATTTCTGATGCTCAAATTAAGTCTGAACCTGATAATTGGGTTGTTGAATTCCATGATAAACAATTCAACGGCGGAGTATTATTCGTTAAGGATTCTTTGAATTCTCATCGACTCTTCAATCAATGGCATGAGAATTGGGAATATGGGGTTTCAAAGGGATGTAATTTCGACCAACCAGCACTCAGAAAAGCAATAATTGATTTAAGTATTGGCGTTTATGAGTTAGATGGACGATGGAATTGTCAAGTTAATCGTTCTTCAAGTATTGAATATCAAAAGGAGGCACTTATCTTGCATTATCAAAGGGCGGGGTATTATGTATCAAAGGTATGTCGTGAAATTAGAAAGAGAGGCAAAGTTTGTGGAATTGCCGCATCATTAGCAGAGTCACCACACCTTTTTTTTTGCGGAAAATTGTATTACCTGACACAGATGGAATACTCCTCTTTGCATTTATTACGTAAGACTCAATATGATTATCCCGTTTTCTTCTCTCTTTTGGTCAAAGAAACTGGGTTATATAGAAGTGTTGTAACAGGGTTGTCCAGAATTAAGCATAGATTGCTAAAACTGACTAATCGATAATGACGTCGTTATCAACAATAATACCATGCTATAATGGACAGGACTTTATCCTGACCTTAATCGAATCTATTGAAAAAAATAACCAAGATATTTGGAACGATATAGAAATTATTCTGGTTGATGATGGCTCAACCGATAATACTTTGCATATCCTTCAACAAATTGCGGCCAAAAGACCTTCGATACAGGTTGTCAGCAAAACACATGGGGGTATTGCAGACTCAAGAAATTGCGGATTGAAACTTGCCCAGGGTGACTATGTAACATTTTGTGATCAAGATGATATCTGTATCAATGGCTGGTCACCGTTTCTAAAAAGAATTAGAGATAATGATGCGGATCTTTTGATTGCTAATTATTCTGTTAAAAGAAAGGGAGAGATTCATAATAAACAACTTATTGCTAATGACACATCACATGAGGGCCCCATTATTAAAGAGATGGTAAAAAGGTGTCTAAACGTCCCTCTTGATGCCAGCGATGCTGAATACGGTCAAATCCCCCAATTCTATCCTACGATTTGGAATTGTATATTCAAAAGGAGCACACTTGTTGAGAATGGCATAACAATCTCACGTTACTTTGATTATGAAGACGACTGGAAACTGCTGACAGACACATTGCTAAACGCACGTAAGGTTATCTTTGATACGAGAATATGGTATCAGTACTCTTACAGAAATGACTCCGAGTCACATCGTGGCAAGTATGTTGACGACTTCTTCACCAAACGAAAGCATCTTCGAGAGTATTATACGTATTGCTTATCTCAACTCCAAATAAGCGAAAAAAAAAAGAAAGTGACGTTGTCCCAATTTGACAGAGGAACTATTCTATCCGGGTTTATGAATTACCGGTACGCTCCTTTCAAAGATTACTATTTCGCAATGAAAACCGGTCTTAAATCCTGCAATAATTTAGGGGCTCTATTCCTTCCTGCTGTTTCGCTTAAGGAGTTTATACTTACACTTCTTCTTACTTTTCACCTTTTGGGGATAGCGTGGTGCATATCATCCGGCAAGTAATCTTGTTATTTCCTTTCTGGTTGTTCCTTAAATGAAACGGGTGTTTTTTCTCCTTTCATCAATGAATGTCGGTGGGGTTGAAAAATCCTTTCTAGGGCTTATTTCAACCTTACCCAAGGACCAATACGAGATACATTTGGGGCTGCTTCGCGCCAAAGGTGGACTGATGGATCAGATACCCGACCACGTCATTGTCCATATAATCAACGCTTATGACGATTGCTGGCCCATCATCAACGACCCGCCCCGACAGACCATCATGCGATTCTTCAGACAAGGCCGATGGGGAGAAGCTGTCATTCTGCTATTCCAGTATATCCGCATGAAGATTACCGGAAGTTATTACGGATTATATCGCTTCCTATTGCGAAAAGAGCCTGTTCTGCCAAAGTCATTTGATATAGCCGTAGCTTATGCCGGTCCGTCGCAAATGATCGATTATTATGTTTGCGAAAAAGTGCAGGCAAAAGAAAAATACGGCTGGATTCATTTTGACGTTTCCCATTTTGGCATTGATCGCGGGATGACAAAACGACTCTATCAGAAATACGATAAGATCTATGTCGTTTCCCAAGAGGCACGGGACATCTTCGTCAAATTGTTTCCTCAGTTCAAGGACAAGACCGATGTGTATCACAACATCGTTCAAAATGACCAAATCCTCTTGCAGGCGGAGACGGCGCCGACATTCCTAGACATTTACAGCGGTACACGATTGTTGACCGTTGGGCGGTTTTCTGCTGAGAAAGGGCAAAAAGAGGCCATTCTGGCCCTTCGGCTACTACTTGATGCCGAAGCCCATGTCAAGTGGTACTTCGTGGGCGAAGGAAAAGAATTGAAGTCTTGCCGAGAGTTAGCTGATAGTTTATGTGTCTCTGATCACGTGTGCTTCTTAGGATTGCAGACCAATCCATATGGGTTTATGCGTGACTGCGATATCTATGTTCAACCATCAAGGCATGAAGGCTTTTGCATAACACTTGCAGAAGCTTTGTGTTTCGGCAAGCCCATCGTCTCGACTCTTTTTGCCGGCGCTGCCGAGCAACTGAGGGGAAAATCGAAATCTGTTTTAACAGGTTTTTCTCCACGTGAAATAGCAGATGGCATTCTTTCTTTGATAAACAACCAATGATCCCTGCCGTTTCAATCATCGTTCCGGTTTATAATGTCAAGCTATATTTGTCGGATTGTCTGAAAAGCATTTCCGCTCAGACGTTTCCCGGGCAGAGGGAAGTCATCCTGGTCAATGATGGTTCCACAGATGGTTCTGACTCCATCTGCAACGCGTTCTGCAAGGAGCATCCGGAAGCAATACTGATTGAACAAGAAAACAAGGGTCTCTCCGAAGCCAGGAATACCGGGATAGCGGCCGCACGGGGGAAATGGTTGTTATTTTTGGACTCAGATGATAAACTTGCGCCGGATGCGTTGGCGACCTTGACAGATTATGCCGAGAATCAAGAGTGCGATATGGTTGTCGGTGGGTTTTATTACGATTACAACTCTTATCTACTGTATGACGACCGCTGGTTTCACAATCAGAAACCTTTCTCCCTCGAACGTTCCGAAGCGATGAAACAACTTATCCTTCAACGGTATCTCAAGAATTTCGCGTGGGGAAAACTATACCTCACTGAGACGGTGAAGAGGCACTTATTCCGTCCCGGAGTTTTCTTTGAGGACAGCTATTGGCAGCACTGGATGATTGACGACGCAGCCAGGGTTGGCATTATTCCAAAGCCATTATACTATTACAAACAAAGAAAGGAGAGTATCTCCGGTTCGTTTTCAAAAAATAATCTTGACTTGTTAATAGGGACGGCAGAAAGGCTATCGTTTATCCGCGAAAGATATTCAAGCCTGGCTCCATTGCAAGAAAAGTGTTTTGAAAGACTGGTCCAATCTTTCCTGGATTCAGCCAACGCGTCAGGGGATCAAGAGACAATCCATGCTTTTTCTTCTTTTGCCGAGGAACACGGTATCAAGCCGTCCCCCCGCCTGTCAAAGGTTGTCAGGTCTATCTATGCTCACCTTTTTGAAAGGAGACCGACTATTCTCAACAAAAAGTAATGAAAGGCTTTCTTCCGGTTCGCATCTTGTCGTTCTTCTTCCGTTTCCTGCCTATCGGAAGAAGAAAGATTCTGTTCCTTAGTTATTATGGGAGCATGTATGGATGCAACCCGAAGTATATTAGCGATTATTTCGTAAACAATAATCCCGAGTGGAATGTTGTCTGGGCGTTCACGGAACCAGAAAAATACTCCGGAATGCCGTTCAAGACAGTTCGATATATGTCCGTTCGTTTCTTCTATGAGCTATGCACCAGCCGGGTGTTTGTAACCAATTTCAGGATGCCAGAGTTCTACCGAAAAAGGAGAAGACAGCTTTACATCCAGACATGGCATAGTTCGATGAGACTGAAAGCCATAGAAGCAGACGCAGGTGATTCCGTCCCAAATATTTACCGAAGAATGGCACGGCACGACTCAAAACAGATCAGTTTCCTTCTGTCCGGCTGCGAAAAAAGCAGCGAGATTTTCCGAAGAGCTTTTTGGTATGCCGGTGAGATACTTCCGACGGGGACACCCAGGATAGACATTCTGTTTTCCAACGACCAAGAACTGAAAATGCAGATTAGGGCGGAACTCGGCCTGGATAGACAAACCCATGTCGTAACGTATGCGCCAACTTTCCGGGAAAGCAAGAATCTTGATGTTTACGATCTAGACTTGAACGGACTCTGTAAATGCTTGCACAATAAATGGGGAGGAAACTGGTGCGTTCTGTTGCGACTTCACCCCCATCTCAGCAACCTGTCACCATCCATCATCAAGGATAAAAGTCACGTTCTTGACGTCACAAAGTATGGCGATGTACAAGAGCTGCTTGCAATCAGCGATGTGGTCGTTTCTGATTACTCCAGTCTTGTTTTTGATTTCGCTTTTACATTTAGGCCGTGTTTCCTCTATGTGCCAGATTTGAAAGACTATTTGGAGATGGAGCGCAAACTGTATTTCAAAATAGAAGATCTCCCCTACCCGATCATACACGATAACAAAGAACTAACCGATGTCATCAATCAATTCAACGAAGAAGATTATAAGAAAGGTATCAAGTCTTTGCTGAAAGAAGTCGGAACCTACGAAACGGGGCACGCTTGTGAGAATGTTTATCAGGCAATAATGAATCATCTGTCATGAAAAAAAAGATAATTGGATATACAACCGGGGTATTTGACCTGTTTCATATCGGACATCTGAATATCCTGCGCCGCGCAAAGGAACAGTGCGACTACTTGATTGTCGGTGTAAGCACGGATGAGTTGTGCATGGAGTATAAACACAAGTTACCCGTTATTCCTTTTGAGGAAAGGAAAGCCATCGTTGAGGCCATTCGCTATGTTGATGAAGTGATTCCCCAAAAGGATCGCGACAAGTTTGAGGCGTGGAAGGACCTGCATTTCAACAGGTTGTTTGTCGGGGACGACTGGAAGGGGTCCGACTTCTTCAACAAACTAGAAAAGCAATTTGCAGAAGTTGGTGTGGATGTGGTTTACTTCCCTTATACTCGAGGGATCTCTTCTTCCTACCTAAGAGAAACACGATGAAGAAAAGACTGTTGTTTGTCATCGAGTCTTTGAGCGCCGCTGGCGCCGAGAAGAGTTTGACGACCCTTCTTTCCAGCCTGGACTATTCCAAATTCGACGTTGATCTTCAGTTATTCCGATATGGTGGAGAACTTGAGAAGTACCTTCCAGCCGAAGTACATCTTCTTCCTCCCTTTGAATACACATTATTCCTCGAAGGAAGGGGAACGCAACGATGGCTACGGCAAATAAAGATGTCGGCTGCAAGAGTGCTCTATTCGATGTCTATCAGGGTCGGTCGGAACAAGCATGCAGATAGAGCCAGAAAATACTGGCTTACAGCCGGACGATGCCTACCGCAAAGCGTGGAACAATACGACGCGGCCATTGCCTACTCGCAAGGTATTCCGACTTTTTTTGTCGGAGAGAAAGTTCTTGCCAAGCAAAAGTTATGTTGGGTAAACGTCAGTTACCTGCTCTCCAAAAGGAACATCGCGTTTCAGACGCATTATTATTCAGCATTCAAGGATATTGTCTGTGTATCAGATACTGCTAAGGCTATTTTTGTCAAAGAGTTTCCGTCTCTTTCATCACGAACAACGGTCATCCATGACATGATTAATGCTTCGGTAATCCAGCGGATGGCTGAAGAGGAGCAAGTAAGTCTTGACCACTCACGTCCAATCATCTTGACCGTTGCGCGTTTTGCTCCACAGAAAGGGTACGACATTGCATTGGAAGCCTGCAAGATACTCAGGGATCGTGGCGTTCTTTTCACATGGTATGCCATAGGCTGCGGCCCCTTGAAGAATGAGATGGAGGAATATGTAGCAACGAATAATCTGAAAGACAGGTTTGTCTTTCTGGGGACATTTGCGAATCCATATCCATATTTCAAGGCTGCAACCTTATATGTGCAGACCTCAAGGAACGAAGGATTCGGACTATCGATTGCAGAGGCAAGGGTACTGGGGAAGCCCGTAGTAACCACGGAGTTTGATGCCGTCTGGCAACAGATGGTCCAAGGAAAAAACGGGCTTGTTGTTCCACAAGATTCTACAGCTGTCGCTGATGCGATAGATCGGTTACTTACGGACAAAACACTATATGAATCCATTGTCGCTTATCAGTCCTGTGAGCAAATTGACAATATGGACAATTTAAGAAAGTTCTATAGCTTAATCCATGAATAGAGTATACCTTAACCTCGCTCATATGGGCGGGGAAGAACTTAACTTTGTCCGCAAAGCGTTCGAGGACGACTGGATTGCACCGCTTGGCCCCAACGTAGACGGATTTGAGGAAGATATCAAACAATTCCTCGGCGGAGAGAAAGAAATTCTGGCCTTGTCGTCGGGGACTGCGGCCGTCCACCTTGGTCTGATTGGTTGTGGCGTGGGGCCCGGCGACGAGGTCATCGCCCAGTCTTTCACCTTCTGCGCTTCGGTCAATCCCATCCTCTATCTGGGCGCAAAACCCATCCTGGTCGGCAGTGAGAAAGAGACCTGGAACATGGATCCGGACCTTCTTGAGGAAGCCATTACTGACCGTATCGCAAAAAACGGCAGGGTCCCCAAGGCCATTGTTCCCGTGTCTCTCTACGGCATGCCTTACAAGGTGGATCGGTTTTTTGAGATTGCTGACAGATACGGCATCCCCCTCGTGGAAGACAGTGCCGAGGCGCTTGGTAGCCGGTTTGACGGGAAGGCCCTTGGTACATTCGGCCGTTTCGGCGTCCTGAGTTTCAACGGCAACAAGATGATTACCACCTCCGGTGGCGGCGCTCTGATCTGCCCGGATGCGGAAACAAAGGCTCGGATGCTGCACTTCGCGACTCAGGCCCGGGAGCCAGCCTCCTACTACCAACACGAGGAGCTGGGTTACAACTACCGGCTTTCCAATGTCTGCGCGGGTATCGGCCGGGGGCAAATGTCTGTGCTGCAGGCACATATCGACCGACATCGCGAGATTGCGCAAATGTACCTTGAGTGCCTGGAGGGCATCCCGGGCATCCATGTGCATGGCAACCCCTCGCCTAGGATTGAAAGCAATTTCTGGCTCAGCACGATCACCCTTGCCCCGGACCTGCCTGTGTCTGGCCAGGAGAGCTTGCCGCCCTCGGACGGAACTGTTTGCGGGCCCAATCCCAATGTCGAAGCCCTGAGAATACTCCTGGACAAAGCCGGAGTTGAGAGCAGACCACTCTGGAAACCCATGCATCTGCAGCCGCTTTACAAGACCGCCCCCTATTACGACAACGACGGAAAGGTTTGCGACAACCTGTTCAAGACAGGCCTCTGCCTCCCGAGCGGCCCAAGAGTTACAAACGACGACATCCACCTCATCTGCAATATCATCCGTGAATCCATTATATGATTTCAATCATTGTCCCATGTTATAATTCTAAGCGGGTTATGTCCCGCTGTATCAACAGTTTGCTTAAGCAGACTTATCAAGATATTGAAGTAATACTGGTGAATGATGGTTCAAGGGATGGGACTCTTGATTGCATGAATCGTTTCTCGCAAAAAGACCAGAGGGTTAAGGTAGTGGATTTAGGCTGCAATAGAGGGCCTGACTATGCTCGGTTTTCAGGGATCCAATTTGCAAAAGGTGAATTCATCGCCTTCGCTGATGCAGATGATTGGTATGCAGAGAATGGGATTGAGACTCTATACGAGACATCGATAAAGACGAAAGCGGACATAGTTGAAGGCAGTTTAACACGAACGATTGGAAAGACCGGTATCATTAAACGGATTTATCATAATAAAGAACAAGAGATTTCCACCCCCGAGCTTTTTGACAAATATTTCATTTCTTTTTTCGGCATCAATCTCCTTAGTGTGACACTCTGCGGAAAACTATTTCGAAGGGCACTATTTGATATAGCGGAATTAAAGCCTACGGACTTCAAGATGGGTGAAGACTTGATTCTAAACATGAGATTATTCCCCTATGTAAAGAAATATGTCTCGATTCCGACACCTGTTTATTATTATCGCATCGGGGGGATGACCTCTCATTATAACACATCTTTTTATCCTGATTTAAAGGCTCAATACTATATTAAACTTGATACAATACAACAATATAATTATCTCAAAGCCGTCCGTCCTACAAAGGTTGAGATGTGCAACATCGTTTGTTCTCAGGTAAAGCAAATGCTATTGTATCGAAGGCGTGATGAAGATATTTTATCATTCATCCAGAAAGAGATTGATTCTGGATTCATTGATGAAATTACGGATAATATCTCATACCCTTCTGCAACTCTTTTAGCCGGGAAAGATAGAGAATCCATAGTTGCGTCACTAAGACAAGGCATATGGAAAAAACGATTCCGCAAATCATTGTATAGCATTTTCTTTCGATGATTCCACCTGTGTTCGTTTTGACAGATTACCAACATGGGGTTACCTTTAAATAAACTATTCTTAGCCATTCACTACCTCGAGATTGGCGGAGCGGAAGCGAGTCTGATCGGCTTGCTGGAAACCATCGATTACTCCCGGTATGACGTGGACCTGTTCGTGTACAGCCATCGGGGCGAACTAATGGAGATGATTCCGCCGCAGGTCCATCTCTTGCCGGAGGTCCCCGAGTACGCACAGATCGAGCGACCGATAAAAGATCTGTTCAAGGACGGATATTATCGCATCGCCTTGGCTCGATTGAAGGCAAAAATCCAGTTCGCACGATACCGGCGAAAGAAGAAGCCCACTGACGGCAGCGCCATCTTTTCCTATGTGGCGAAGAATGTCACTCCCCTTCTGCCACCCGTCAACCCGGGCAAAGAGTATGACCTTGCCGTCAGTTTCCTGGCACCTCACGACATTGTCTTACGTAGGGTCCGAGCGCTGATGAAAGTCTGCTGGGTCCACACGGACTACTCCAGAATCGACGTCGACGAAGCGTTGGAACTCCCGGTCTGGAGCGGATTTGACCGCATTGCAGCAGTATCGGATGCCGTTTCGGAAGCCTTTGTCGCCCGTTTTCCCACCCTTAGGGATAAGATGGTGACAATAGAAAACATTCTTTCCCCCTCGCTGATCAGAAACCGAGCTGAAGCATTCACGGTCGAGTCTGAGATGCCGAAGGAGGAAGGGATCATACGCCTGCTGTCTGTCGGCCGATTCTCGGCCGCCAAAAACTATGACAACGTTCCGGATATCTGCCGGCAGATCCTCCAAGCCAGTGTTCCTGTCAAATGGTACATCATCGGCTATGGCGGAGACGAACCGCTAATCCGTCAGAAGATTTGCGAAGCTGGGATGGAAGGCTATGTGGTCCTGCTGGGAAAGCGCACCAACCCCTACCCCTACTTCAAGGCCTGTGACATCTATGTCCAGCCTTCCCGTTTCGAAGGGAACGCCGTGACCGTCCGGGAAGCACAGATTCTGGGCAAGCCTGTCGTTATCACGGACTACCCCACCGCCCGTGACCAAATCACAGACGGTGAAGACGGGATCATCGTTCCGCTCGACAACGAAGGCTGCGCAGTCGGTCTTATCCGCTTCATCCAGGATGTCGACCTTCAAGATAAGATATCATCCCATCTCCAGGTTATGGACAAAAGCAACAAAGCTTCTGTAGGAAAAATATTCGAGCTGTTATGATACCCAAGGTTATCCACTACTGTTGGTTCGGGCGCGGGGAACTTCCTGCGTTGGCCGTGAAGTGCATCGCCAGTTGGAAGAAGTTCCTCCCTGACTACGAGATCCGGGAATGGAATGAGGATAATTTCGATGTCAACATCATCCCCTATACGGCGGAGGCCTATAAGGCCGGGAAGTATGCTTTTGTGAGCGACTATGCCCGGTTCTGGGTGCTGTACCGATATGGCGGCGTGTATTTCGACACGGATGTCGAAGTGATTCGCTCTATGGATGAAATAATTGAAAAAGGGCCATTCATGGGGCTTGAATTCCTTCATGACGACGGACGGTTCGCCGTGGCCCCAGGCCTCGGTCTTGCTTCGGAGTCCGGGATGTCATTGTACCGGGAGATCCTGGAGAAATATGAATCCCTTTCATTTTTTCTGAAGGATGGGAGGCAAAATCCTTATTCCATGATTCCAATGGTGACGGAGTTGCTTGCCGCCAAGGGCTTGAAATGCAGAGGAGGAATTGAGCACATTGAAGGTATCGACGTATACCCTCCCGACTGGTTCAATCCGTTTGATGACATCACTGGCCGGCTTAGGAAAACGAGTAATACACATACTATCCATTGGTTCGCTAAATCTTGGTTGCCGAATGAGCCAGGTTGGAAAGTATTTGCCAAACGGCTTGTTCGAAGAATCATCGGGACAGAATCCCTTTTGAGAATCATGTCCTTGTTCAGAAACAGATGAATCCATTCATTTACCAGAAAGTCTTTGTCGCTGTCATGGCGACCATCGCCGTTATAGCGGGAGGAATGCGCCTTTCCTCCCCGGACAGTCGTTACAAGGAGGTTGGAAGCAGTTTGTTCCTTCCCATAGCACTCAGTTTTATCCTTGTCTTCTGGATCGGTCTCCGGCCAGTCAGCGTAGCATTTGGAGATACTGTCATTTATGCATCCGGGTATTCTAAGTTGGACCCGCATCACGTCACTATGGACTGGAGCAGCGAGTGGGTTTGGCAGTGGCTGATGAATGGTTGCAAGGCTGCAGGACTTAGTACACAAATGTTCTTTTTCATAGTCGCAGCAGGCTACATTCTGTCTGCATTGTATGCCATCTATCGATTCATGCCGTCAGACCCGATGCTAGGTGTCATCTTCCTTTTCTGTTCCCTGATGTTCTTCCCCTTTGCCGTCAATGGCCTCCGCAACGGCCTTGCATGCCACCTCGTCTTGCTCGGGGCCTGCTTCCTGCTGGATGACAAATGGATTATCGGATCACTACTGTGCCTCATCGCTCTTGGCATACATAGAAGCGTTATGCTTCCGATTGCAGTCATCTTCGTCAGCATACTCTTTTTACGAAATGTCAGGTTGGCCCTGGTCTTCTGGGTTGCATCCATTTTTATTTCTCTCTTGGCAGGAAATGCCGTCTCCGAATTCTTTTCCGGACTGGGTTTTGATGACCGCATGACCCAGTATATAAACATCGAAGACATGTCTGAATTCTCGAGAGTTGGATTCCGATGGGATTTCCTGCTATATAGTGCTGCACCTGTCGTAATGGCCTGGTATGTGTGCATTCGCCGTGAATGCAGCGATAATTGGTATAATGTACTATGCACAGTCTACCTTCTCTGCAATGCATTCTGGATCATGGTGATACGCGCCGCATTCAGCAACCGTTTCGCCTACCTTAGCTGGTTCTTGTATCCAATCGTCATTGCCTACCCGCTTGTAAACTGCAACATCCGCGAGGACCAGGATAGCTTTACCGGATGGGTACTTCTCGCCTACGCCGGATTCTCGGTCTTTATGTGGTTCATCTTCTGGTAATGAAAAACCTGACCGTATTCACGCCCACCTACAACCGCGCCCATACGCTCGAGCGCTTATATCAGAGCCTTTGTGCACAAACTTGCCAAGACTTCGACTGGCTTGTCATTGACGACGGATCAACCGATGGGACGAAGGCGCTCATTCAAACCTTCATCGACGAAGGACGGATACCAATCCGGTTTATTTACAAGGAAAACGGAGGCCTCTATACGGGCTACAATGTAGCGTACGAAGTCATTGAAACGAAACTGAACGTTTGCATCGACAGCGATGACGCAATGCCGGAGAACGCCGTTGAGCTCATCATCCAAACCTGGAAAGAAAAGGGATCAGACCGCTTTGCCGGCCTCATCGGCCTGGACTGCTATATGGATAGTGGAAAACCCATTGGTGGCGCCTTCCCACACAATCTGAGGGAATGCTACCTTTTGGATCTGTACACGAAAAACATTCATCGCGGTGACACTAAACAAGTTATGCGGACAGACTTGATGAAACGGGTTGCTCCTATGACCGGTTTCCCGGGAGAGAAGAACTTCAACCCAATATATATGCTCCTTCAAGTCTGCGATGATTATCCATTATTGGTTATAAATGAGCCGCTTTGCTTTGTGGAGTATCAACAGAATGATAGCATGTCCCGAAATATCCGGAGACAATATATGGATAGCCCGCGGAGTTTTGCAGAACTGCGTCGTCTGGAAATGACCCTCAAGCGCAATACTCCATGGAATCGCTGCCGAAGTGCTATGCACTATGTGGCGGAGTGCTTGATTTACAAAGAGAAAAATTGGTTGAAGACTTCGCCCCGAAAAGTCCTTTCGCTTTTTTGCTTTTTTCCGGGACTGCTCTTATTCGCCTATCTGCGCCTGAAACAATAGATAGAGATCGTTCTAACATCTATCCCTCTTATGAATCTTCTCGTTTCCACAAACAGGAAATACTTGGATAAGACCGAAACAATGATTTATTCATTGTCCCGTTATGTGTCTGAACCTCTTTTCGTTTGGTGTCTCTATGGCGAACTCTTGCCCAAACAGAGAGAGAGCTTTTCCCTCCACTTGCATAAACGGTGCGGTATCTCCCATATTGAGTTTGTCAACATGGACTGGGTGAGCCGGGCAGATAATCTGTTTCCGATCAATACCCCATATCTAAGCCGCGAGAGTTATTTTCGACTCTTTGCCCAATTCTTCCTTCCGGAAGCTTTAGACCGAATCCTTTGGCTGGATTCCGATATCATCGTGAAAGGTTCTCTCCTTCAATTCTATCACTCTTCTCTCGACGGAATCCCTCTTATCGCCTTCTCCAATATGGATGAACAGGGAGACAATGACAAACATCTCCGTCGGCTGGGTTTATCTTTTTTGAAGCCCTATTTCAACGCGGGAGTATTGCTATTGAACTTAAATTACCTACGAACAAAGACGTCTATGTCCGAGATAATAGATTTTTGCGCGAAAAATGCCCCCCGCTTAAGATTTGAAGACCAGGATGTGATGAATCTTTTATACCATCCTAGCGCTATGGTCCTAGATGACCAACGTTTCAACTGCATGGTAAACGCCCCTCTGGTTTTTTCCTCTTCAGATATCGTGAAAAACGCGGTAATTATCCATTTTGCCGGTCGGCAGAAACCATGGAAAATTCAATGGCAGAATGAGTATTCCCATTACTGGTGGAATTGTCGGCGGGAAGACGGGATACGCCCCGGTGACCGAACGGTTTATGCCCTTGGGTGGCTATGGAGAAAACTCGATGGTCACCGTTGGAAAAGACTTTTGTTAAAACCCTATTTATGGTACGCAGATCTCAAGGCGTTTAAAACCTGGAAATGACGGGCGTCCATCTTCTTTTTCGGGTTAAGGCGTTGCTCTTACCCAACCTCTTTTTTTAAACATTTTCATAAAAAACGGCTCTTCCTGCCTTTCATTCAAATAATGAGTAACAAACGCCCATATCCTTGGTCTCCGGATGCTCAAATACTTAACCAGCTTAATGATGGCAGGAGTCTCGGGATTCCTCCAATACTCTTTAGCTGTAGCGGAATAAAGCTTATTACAAGCATTTCGAGCTTCTTCCTCCCCCGTCGTACCCAGTGTTATCATCCTCCAACTTGCCATCTGCCTATACATGAAGTCCAACAAAAGTCCTCTAAACATATTATTTCCGGGAAGACTTTCCAATACTGATCGGCAAATCTCTGTATCATTCTTACTATATGACAATTGAGCATCTTGAGCGCGTGAAATCTGCCCAACGTGCTTAACCCAGAAATATAAGGGCGTCCTCGTCCCGACAGCTTTTCCATTCCTTAAGAAAAAACGGAGAACGAAATCCAGGTCCTGGGCGCGCTGAAAGGGGCGGCTTCGCAGGTCTCCCACGCTGGATCTCCGAAACAGTTTGTTCCAAATATTCGGATGCGGATAATCATTCGATGATAAGATTGTTTTTAACAAATCTTCTTGAGAATACTCCAGCCAGTCACCAGCGACCGGTGCAGAAACATCCTCGCCCAGATCTTCCGTTATCATGCAACCTACAATAGCAACATCATAGTTCTTTCCTTCAGAAATCGCCACATGCATCTGCCGAATCATATCATAATGGAAATAGTCATCCCCGTCCGGAAAAAACAGAAACGCTCCCCGGGAGGCATTTTGTCCTGTATTTCTAGCGGCCCAAAGTCCTTGATTCGACTGATGTATCACACGGCATCTGCTATCTTTCTTGGCATATTCGTCACAGAGAAGACCGGAACGATCCGTTGATCCGTCATCAACCAAAAGAATCTCAAGATTCTTATACGTTTGGTAATAGATGGAATCTAGACATCGGGGAAGATACTTCTCAACGTTATAAACGGGCACAATGACACTAATGAGATCATCCATCTCTTGGCTGTTTTTATTTTTGTAAAGATACTATTTATTATTTGCATTTCTTCGCTATTAAACATGATCATCGTTTATTGTATAGACAGTATCAACGGCATCGGAGGCATTCAACATGTGACCGTGAAGAAAGCCAATGCTTTGGCGGAAATAAAGAACAATGAAGTATGGATTCTCTATGCGGATCATTCCGGCATTCGTTATTTTTCCGTTTCCCCAAAAGTGCATACGGTTGACCTGGATATCAACTATTACAAGGATGACTGGATATCACGCTGGAATGTGCTGAAAGGTATTTTTATCAAGAGACGATTACACAAGAAACACATTATCAAACAATTACTTCAAATTCATCCTGATGTTGTAATTTCCGTTGGGCAATCCGAGAAATATTTCCTTCCTTTTATCCATGGTCCTTGGATAACGATTCGAGAGTTTCATTTTGGCAGGAATTATCGCTTACAACAAGCTAACACCTGTTTTGATCGAGTTTTGGCCCATTGTGGTAATTTCTTTGATCATTTCGTCTTAAATAAATACGATGGAATCGTGTCATTGACACGAGAAGACAAAATTGAGAATTGGCATCAATGGAATAAGGTACATGTCATCCCAAATCTTATTTCTCCTTCTCCTGCGTCATCTTCTTTGGAATCAAAACGGATTCTGGCCGTTGGACGGCTCACATATCAAAAGAATTTTAGTTCGTTAATCCGTGCTTTTTCCTATGTAAATAAAAGATTTCCGGAATGGACTCTTGACATTATTGGGGAAGGGGACGAACGGCCCTCACTATCTTCAGAAATTCTTGACCTCGGATTATCATCGTCAGTCCGGCTAATGGGTATCCGATCTGACATCCAAAGGCTAATGCTCGACTACTCCCTATTTGCTTTATCATCCAGGTTTGAAGGATTCGCTATAGTTTTGGGCGAAGCTTTTTCCTGTGGTCTTCCTGTTGTCTCTTATGCTTGTCCTTACGGTCCTAAAGACTTTATTCGAGACGGAATCGATGGTTATCTTGTTCCTCCGGGAGACGAAAAGATGTTAGCGGAGCGAATCTGCCAATTGATTGAAAACAATACACTAAGAAAACAAATGGGCAGAGCTGCATTAGAACGGTCGAAAGACTATTCCATTGAAAAGATTATTCCCCAATGGATATCTTTGTTTGATGAACTGATGGCTAAGAGAAAGAAATGACCGCCTCGTCATCGTTTATGGAGATGAGGTAGATAGAGTCGTTCGTTTTTATAAGATAGTATTTTTAATTATTCTCTTTTATAATACCCGGTTATCACTTTTTCTGTTGCGCCTGTTACATAATATACCGCAAAGTAATCATTATCACATGTCAAGTTTGAAAGAGGAATCATTAATCTCAGTAATTGTACCAATTCACAACACAGAAAAGTATCTACCCAGATGCCTAGAAAGTATTGCAAGACAATCTTACGAAACGATAGAGGTTATTCTCGTTATTGATCATTCCTCTGAAGAATCCGTTCAAATTTGCAATATCTTTTGCAACAAAGATCATCGCTTCAGGATTGCGTTTGCCGTTGACAAAGGGGCTAGTTCCGCTCGCAATCTTGGCCTTGAAGAAGCAAAAGGAGATTGGATCTATTTCATTGACTCTGATGATTTTATCCATCCAAAAGCCATTTCGATTCTTTTCCAAGCTGTTTCCCTCGGTTACGATATGGCAGAATGTTTGTTCTTAACACATCCCACTGATAAGCCGGACCCATTTAACAGTATCGAATATTCATATTCAGTCCTTCCAGAAATGCAGCCTCTCGATTATAGAACTCGTCTTTTTGATTTTTTTTCCAATCGTCTGGAACGAACACTGCCCGCAACGGTCGTTTGGAATAAACTGTATTCAAAAAAAATAATTGAGAGTCTGTCATTCAGGAATACTGTATTGTTTGAAGATGCATTTTGGAATTATATGGTTATCAAACGTGCCCCACGAATGATTTCCGTCCATGCAGTTCTCTACGCATACTGTCAACGATCTGACAGCCTAGTGCGCAGTGCCAAGCCTAAGGACTATGTGTCTGAATTAGAGACCTTGATAGCCATTCTCAATGACCTTGATGAGAAGGATTGTGAGATTAGGGCCGCTGCTTTGACAAGAGTATATAGAAAAATGCTTTCCACGAGGTTCCATGTCAGGAAAACACCAGAAAAATCCGTTTTCTTCGATTTGACCAAGGATGTATTTTCTAATACTTTCAAAGAATATGTCTTTTCGGATTTCATCCCATTTCTGGAAAAAGTTATGTTTCTTTTTTTCTGGCCACTTCCTCCCATTCATTATGCTTTTATGAAGATTATGGGTAATTAAACACAAAAATGGATGAATCTATTCCAAGAACCATGCTCAGCTACTCCATCGCCATCCGCACATTAGGGACCTCCAGGAATATATTCCGGCAGGAATTGGAGTCCATCGTGATACAGACGCTTTCGCCTGAACGTGTTATTGTCTATATCGCAGAAGGGTATTCCAGGCCGGATTTTAAGATTGGAAAGGAAGAATATATATGGGTAAAAAAGGGAATGATGGCCCAGCGTGTACTGCCCTATGACGAAATCTCCAGCGATTGCATCCTGATGCTGGACGACGACGTGCTTCTGGCTCCAGATAGCGCAGAAAAGATGCTCAAGGCTATGGTTGAAAGCAATGCAGACTGTGTGGGTGCTGATGTTTTCCATAATCATCGGATGCCGCTGAAGACCAAAGTGTTTGCCGCCTTGACAAATCTGGTATTCCCCCACCGAAGCGAAAAATGGGCTTTCAAGATACATCGTAATGGGTCTTTCTCCTACAATGCTCGTCCTCAAAACGCTTTCTATTGGTCTCAAAGCAGTGGAGGGCCCGCCGCTATGTGGAGAAAAGAAGCTTTCCTAAAGATAAAACTTGAAGATGAATTATGGCTGGAGCGTCTCGGCTTCCCCTATGGCGAAGATGCTTTGATGTTCTATAAACTCCATCTCAACTCCGGCCGCCTCGGCGTCCTCTACGACGCCGGAATCACCAACTTGGACGCCCAATCATCCAGCGGCGCATTCAAGAAGGGACCCGACTATTTCTATACCCGCACCAAGGCCCTGTTTATGGTCTGGTGGCGGACCTGCTACAAAAATGGGAAAGATACGCTTCAGACACGACTGCTTGCCGCCATCGCATTCGGTCTTAAGGCCATCTGGCTCATCCCGGTCATGACAGGCGCTGCCATCGTCAAACGAAACACCCATATCCTTTCCTCCTATTTCCGTGGTCTCCGAGACGGATGGAAAGCTGTCCATTCACCGGAATTCCAATCTTTGCCCCCCTACATTCGATGAAGATTCTCCACATCATCACATCTCTCCGTACCGGCGGCGCCGAACGGCTGGTGGTCGAACTGGCATTGCGGCTTAAAGCAGCCGGGGACGAAGTGGATGTCCTGCTTTTAGACGGGACGCAAACACCACTTACGGAAGAGTTGGCACGGGGTGGCATCACGATCCATGCGCTGGGGAAAGGAGCATGGGCCATGCAGAATCCGCTGTTGCTGCCCGCCCTGCGCCGGTTCCTCCGGAAGCATCCGTACGACATCGTCCATTCTCACAACACCAGTTGCCAGTTCCTGACAGCCATGGTGCCGGGCATAACCCGTTTCACTACGGAACACGGTACGTCCAACCGCCGCCGCTCCTGGCGCTGGTTCCGTCCTGTCGACCGCTGGATGTATGGCCGATACCGCCGGATCGTCTGTGTCAGCGAGGAGACCCGGCAAAACTTGAGCGCCTGGCTCGGAAGGCCGGAACTGGACGCAAGGATGGTTGTCATCCCCAATGGGATTGACCTCGGTCGCATCAGCAGCGCCCAGCCAGCTCCGGAGCTTATCCAAGATCCCCGTTATAAGATCCTGATGGTATCGGCGTTCCGGCCGGAAAAAGACCAGATGACGCTGATCCGGGCGATGGGCCTGCTGCCGGACGATTGCCTGCTGTTGCTGGCCGGAGGGGCGGAATTGCCCGCGCACAAAGCCCTCCTGGATGCCTGCCGGCAGGAGGCGGTCGCGCTCGGGCTGGAAGACCGTGTCCGCTTCCTGGGCGTCAGGAAAGACGTCCCCGCCCTGCTCGCGGCCTCGGACCTGATCGTGCTCTCTTCCCGTCATGAAGGTCTGTCTCTTTCAGTCCTGGAAGGAATGGCGTCCGGAAAGCCTCTCCTGGCAAGTGACGTCGAGGGAATTCGGGACATCGTGGGAGGCGCGGGCAGCCTGTTTTCCTGCGGGGACGTTCGTGCCCTGGCAGAAACTATTTCACAATTGCGAAATAATCCGTATCTTGCAAAGATTATGGCCCAGCGCTGTCGGGAACGCGCCATGGCGTTTGGGATTGAAGAAACTATGAAAAAGTACAGGGAGTTGTATACAAATGAAAATCAATGATATGCGAAATCTGAAGAAACTGCTGTGGGCGGCTCTGGCAGCCGCAGTATCGATCCTCTTCAGCGTAGACGCCCGCGCTGATGTCCGACCGGCCTGGGTCGGTCAGAGCGAGAAAGCGCTCAACGCCAAGAGAACCAACGGCAGCTACGAGTTCAAGGTACTTCGGACGGAAGACGCAGACTTGACCCGCCTCCATGCGGGGCGTTTCTTCCCCCTTTTCGAGTACCTGGCCGGACAGTACGGATCCAAAGCGGAAGCCATGTCTCTCGACAGCCTCTCGGCGGCAACCTACCGCATTTCCTTCGAGACGCCGGAAGGCCCGTCTTCGGTCATCGCACGCCTCGTGGATGTCTATGAGAGCCTGGATTACAACGCCGTAAGGGATCCGGTATTCGAGTATTACCAATTGTACGCCATCGGCAGGAAAGACTCGGATGTTCAGTTCGATGAGATTTCCTACAGCGAAATCAACCGCTCCCTCGCGGCCGCCCTGAGCGTCATCCCCGGTGCGGGGCAGCTTTATAAAGGCAACAAGGCCAAGGGGTATGCGTTGCTGGGCACGAGTCTCGTCTGTGCCGGCGCCGCCGTCGCGTCCCAGTTCAAGGCGACGGAATGGGCCCGGATGATGGATCAGGAGCCCGGTGCCAGGGACAGTTGGGAGAGCAAGAGCATCGCCATGAAGCGACAGCGCAATATCTTGATCGGAGCCATCGGCTGCCTGAGCGCATTCAGTATCTTTGACGCGCTCGTCGGCGATGAAGTGCCCCGGCTCGTCGTAAACAAGTCCGACGGCGGTGTCATTGCCGTCGCCCCTTCCGGACAGAGCGCCGGTATCGCCCTGGTAATCAAGTTCTGACCGTGAATTCCCCGAAACCCAAAATCATCCGGACTGCGACAGTTCCCCTGTCTTTGGACCTTTTCTGCCGCGGATTGTTCCGTTCCCTTGCCTCGGAATACGAGATCATCGCTCTCTCTTCCCCGCTTCCGGAACTGGAGCAAATCGCGAAACGGGAAGGGGTCCGGACGATTGCCGTGCCGATGCGGCGCAAGATCGCGCCGTTCCGGGACCTGGTTTCCCTCTTCCGGCTGATCCATACGTTCCGTCACGAGAAGCCCCGGATGGTCCATTCCATCACGCCCAAGGCGGGCCTCCTTTCCATGATGGCCGCCTGGGCGGCACGCGTGCCTGTACGCGTCCACACTTTCACGGGACTCATTTTCCCTTACGAGACCGGCAAGAAACGCTCTCTGCTGCGTCTGACGGACCGGATTACCGCTGCCTGCGCCACGCACGTCATTCCGGAAGGACAGGGGATCAAGGATGACCTCATCCGCTATGGCATCACCCGAAAGCCCCTGCGTGTGCTGGGCAACGGCAATGTCCGCGGCATAGACTTGGATCATTATCAATATACGCCGGCAATCCGGCAGGCGGCCCGGGAACTCAGGGACCAATTCGGCATCCCGGCCGACGCTTTCGTATTCCTCTATGTGGGGCGCTTCGACCGCGACAAGGGATTGGAGGACCTGATTCCGGTGTTCGAACGCCTGTACGACGCCCATCCCCAGACCCATCTGCTGCTGGCAGGATCGGAAGAATCGGACGGCAAGCGGCTCTCCGATGACATTCGGGAAAAGATCGCCACCCATCCGGCCATCCATGCATCCGGCGAATGGCTCAGCGATGTGCGTCCCTGGTATGCCGCTGCCAACGCGCTGGTCCATCCCAGCTACCGCGAAGGTTTCCCCAACGTCGTGATCGAAGCCGGGGCCATGAGACTTGCCTCTATCGTGTCAGACGTCAATGGATCGCGGGAAATTATCATTGAAGGCCAGAACGGGACCATCATCCCGCCTCATGATCCCGAAGCCCTGTACAAGGAAATGTCCTCGTTCGTCAGAGACCGGGCCCGCGTAAATGCCATGGCCTCCGCTGCCAGGACGATCGTGGCCATCCGGTATGAGCGAAGTTATGTACGGAACTGTCTGGCTGATTTTTACAAGGAGGTACTGGCATGATGATCCGTTTATTGGTGGCTTTCAAGCACAGGTGTCCGCGGATATGGTCCGTCGTGGAGAGTATCAACGGTTTCCTGTTCCGCCTGCGATACGGCAAGGTGGAGCGGAAGGTCGGGGATATCCTCGACACCTACGAAATAGACGATTGTACGTTCTCCCTGATCAAGGAAGAGGATCTGCCCGCGCTGGAACGTTTCCTGAACGGACAGGATGCCGAGACCTTGAAATGGTTCCATCCCCACCAGTTCGACCGTGCCACCTTGCAGAGACTGTTCAGGAATCCTTCTTTCCTGATGATGAAGGTCACACGCCCGGACGGAAACGGCATCGCAGGCTATTTCTTCCTCCGCGGCTTCTTCGTCGGCCGGTGTTTTGCCGGACTGATCGTCGATCCCGCCTGGCAGAACCGCGGGATAGGGACCCATATCTGGCACGCGGAAGCAGCGATCAGCAAGCGCCTCGGTCTCCGTATGCAGGCAACCATTTCCCCATACAACAGGCCCTCGATCGTATCCTGCCGGAGAGGTACTGCCGTAACCGAACTTCAGAAGATGAAAAACGGATATCTGGCTGTTGAATGTAAAACAAAGAAAGACATTGCTATATGAAAAAGGTGTTGTTCTTCGCCATTGTGGCACTCTTCTGCTTGTTGGGCAAGACGCCCGCCCAAGCCCAGATCGACACGCTGTACCGGGATTACCGGGAAGTGTACCGCGACACGATCCTGGTCGTAGATACGGTCCGGGTCTTTGTCAAAGAAGACGGTCCGGCCGATCCTTTCCAAGTCGTTTCCAATCCTTTCCGTCAGAACTGGTTCCTGTTTGCCACGGGTGGAGCCCACACCTTCCGGGGGGACTATTCCAAAGACGGTCCGTTCATGGGGACGGTTTCGCCCGACTACAGCATCGGCTTCGGCAAATGGTTCATGCCCTGGCTGGGACTGAAACTGGAGTTCATCCACTCCGACTCCCGGGGTTACACGGAGTACAAGACCGGGCATTATGGCTTCGGAGACTGGATACAGACCGGTAACGGGGCAGGATACCGGAAGATGAAGACCTGCTGGATGGATTTCAGCGGATCGGCCATCCTGAACCTCACGCGCTTGTACTACGGGTATGAAGGATATGGCAGCAAGGAAAGGATGGGCCAGTGGCTGGCCGCAGCCGGCCTCGGTGCCGTGCATCATCTCGGCTACGAACATTCCTACGGCTCCGACAACGAGCTCAGCGCCCATCTCGAACTCCAGTACAGCCGCTTCCTGACCCCCCGGAAGAACGTTTCCCTGGACTTCAAGGCCCGCGGATTGTTCTATGAGAGCAACTTCGACCTGGAATATGGACAAGCCGACCATGCCGCCCAGCATATAGACTCCAACCTCGGTCTCCAGGTGGGTCTCACCTGGTATCTGGGCAAAAACGGGAACAACGGCTGGAGGCATGCCAACCAGACCGTGTACCGCAGTGATTACCGGGAAGTGCAGGTACCCATCGTCAAGGTCAAGGAAGAGGAGAAGCAAGGTCCGGTACGTTCCGGGGCCATCACTTTCTTTGTTTACTTCCCCAACGACTATTCCGGCCGGGATGACGCTCCGCAGGTCAAGGACGCCGATGTCAACGCGATCGATTACCTGGCGGGCGGTATTTTCACCCAGAAGCAGTTTGCCGACGCCGAGCTTGCAGCGAAAAGACTGGAGGCCGGGCAGTCTGCGATATCGCTCGCAACCACCGACATTCCGACGGAGGCTGCCAACCGGTCCTTCGAGGACCTGGGCGTTCCCCGGGGATATGAGATGGTCAAGGATGCACCGGTCTCACTCAGTCTCAAACCGGCTGACATGGCGGAATTCGGCGCCCGGACCGGCTTCTATTACGCTCCGATCAATGATGGTTCCCATCTGTGGCAGTACCGTATCGACAAAGCGGCTTACGGCCAGCAACTCCTCCGGGAAGAGAATTACCGCGAGACATCCTCCTTCGGTCTGAACGCCCACGAGGGTCTGAGTCTGGTCAGCCAATATATGGACATTGACGAGGGTGACGAACTGGTCAGCTTTGCCGATGTGTATGCCGCGCTCACGTCCAATGAAGGCTATATCTCCAGCTTTACTGATGCCGAGACCGTCAGCCATATCCGTGAAATCCTGGACAAGGGCGTCATCATGATCATTCAGACGGAAGGCTTCGCAACCAGCCAGGACAACTATAGCGGCCAGGATGCCACTCAGGTTGGCTTGGACCGCAACCGGGCACTGGCCCAGAACCGGTCCCAGACCGTCACGGACTGGCTGACTACCGATCCTAAACTTCAGCATGTACGTTCCCAGTCCTTCATCTTCAGCAATCCGGGCGAGGTCCGTACCGTGACCGACCAGAGCACGCGCGGCCTCAACGCCAAGGTCAACCGCTGCGTGAAGGTCCGCATCCGTTATATGATCCAGTAATCACTAACTTACACCGATAATTAATAACCCCATGAAAAGAATCACCCTACTGGCCACACTCCTGGCCCTCTGCTGCGGCCTGTATGCCCAAGGTCCCGACACCGAATTCTTCGGCATCACGAACGGCAATATCTATTGGCGGATGGATTACGACCACGACCTCTCCCAGGCGGAACTTGCCAAAGCCCTGGAAGAGAAAGGAATCCTGACGAACATAGATGCTTCCAAGCCCCGCGTCATCACCGCGAAGATCCCGATGCACCCGGTCCGCTACCAGGGAGCCGGCCTCCGTCCCGAGCATGCCGAGATCCTGCTGACGGCGGCCCAGGTGTCCGGAAACGCAACCGTCCGGATGACGGAAGGTCATTATTACGTGACCGTGGACAACCTGGTCCTCCAGATGTCCCGGCCCTCGACGAAGGAGAACATCTCCGGAACGCATCCCTTCGAATACCACTTCCGGCACCAATGGGGTATCATCAAGAACAGTATGTTCAACACCTACCTGGCAGCGGGATTGAACAACGACTTCAACAGCATCTTCCTGGTCCGCGACTTTGACAAGGATCCGGTCGACAAGACCTCTCCGTCCGCTTTCACTCCCCCGACCCCCGTCACGTACGAGGACGGCGCGCGTTCTTCCACGGTCAGGACGACCGTCCGCGTTTCCTCAATCACGACCATTGCCGGACAAGTGGTTTTCCCCGAAGGTGTGACAGTCCGCGATCTGCGGAGCGGCACAATCCTGGGCGACGGTGAAGCGACCGACGCCGACGGCTTCTACGGCCAATGGCAGACCAACATGTACGACAGCGACCAGTGCATCTCCTTCGTATGCTTCAAGCCGGAGGCGTTCCAGACTCAGATCGTCAGCGCCGAGCGGGATGCCGCGGACAGCACGGGCGCCCTATGCCAGCGCTACGATGCCTTTGCGGGCATCAACGGCAGTTATTTCAATATGAAGGAACTGACGAGCGTGACTTATCTCAAGGACGAAGGAACGGTCGTTTATGCGGACAACCAGGCCCCGCAGGCCGACGGTCTCGTCGCCGTCAAGGGATCCAACGTGCGCATCGT
>JAEEGL015513193.1_pt1 | contig 29397 bp, 35 predicted proteins | sample 9134231 | NCBI WGS metagenome assembly JAEEGL01 (sample SAMN16246548, study PRJNA631951) | gut metagenome | biome: gut microbiome; feature: rumen; material: fiber-attached | host: Bos | place: Iran: Karaj | collected 2018-10 | reverse complement strand
TGCAGCAATGCAGGGGCTTTCTCTTTGCCCTGTATCAGTCGAGAAGCTGCCTTGCTCCCTCGTTGTGGTGCTATGGACGAGAGTAGAACACAAGTGAAGCGCAGCGGAACGAATCGCGGGGAACAGCCCGCCGCAGGCGTCGTTGCCGCGCCGCACGTACTTTGTCAAAGTCGTGAGTAAAAGTCAATCTGCGGCAAGACTCAATAATCCTTTGAGCGCTGCCTGCCTACCACCTTTCGAGGGGAAGCGCCCCTGCGCCCAGCTCGCGCCACCAGGGCGACTGTGTACGGCGTCTATGCCTAAAGATTCGGATTCTGCGGGTTATCTGTTCGCCCGGCAAGGTAGTCGAGAGATACGTTGTAATACTCTGCAACTCGGATGATGAAATCAAATGGCGGTATTCGTTCTCCGGTTTCGTATCGGATGTAGGTGTTTTTGGATACGAAGAATAGCTTGGCACATTGTGTTTGTGATAGGTCGTGATCTTCGCGTAGTTCGCGGATTTTGTATGCATCGTACATTTTGAAAGCCTCCTTTTGTATATTATAACAAAATACTCCGAATGGGGTTGACATTGTGCTCCGTATGGGGTATATTAAAGATGTACCCCGAATGGGGTATCAAAAAATTCGGTTTGCGCATTACCGTAAGCGCGGAGGTAAAGTTATGAGAAAGTATAAGCTTGATTCGGTTTACAAGGCAGCGGCTCTCGATGAGATTTACAGATGTTTATCAGATGAAAGAGATTTGACAAAAGAGGATTTGGCTGATTGCACTGAAACTTTGTATGAGCTTCATAATCCGGATATCACATTTTCTGAATGTGATCGTTTAGCAGATAATCTTAATATTGTTCCTGCTCAGCTCCATTTGTCTGAAAGAATTGAGGTTCTACGTTTTAAGATGCAACTTCTTTCTGATATTTTGGAATATCTTCGTTTGTTTCCTGTTACCGATGGTACGATTGAAACGGAAGATTTTCCGTTTTGATATAAGCGAGCCGGCGCTTGTACCGGCGAAGAACAACGGCAAGCGCAATGCCGTAAGCGCAAGGAGGAAAAAAATGTTTAAAGTAATGGGTATTCAGAGAAAGACAGGTGAGTTCCAGGGTAATCACTATGATAATATCATGCTGCATTGCCTGAACGATTCGCCCAGCGTTCCTACAATGGCAGGTGATGTCTGCGAAGTTGTCAAAATCAAGGCTGCGAATCTTGGCAATGTGTTTGCCGGTGCAGTCAAGAATGACAAGGATCTTCGTGATCTGGTAGGTCTTACCATTTATCCGTACTTTGACAGGTATGGTACCGTGAACCGTGTTGACATCATCGATAAGGAGGGATAACATGAATATTACGGTATCCGTAGTTATTTGTGCTGCTGCTCTTGCTCTCTGGATCGGTGCATCTGTTGCCGAAAATAAGCTGGTCAAGAAACGCCGAGCACAAAAACAGCGTCCGGAGGTGTTCTATGGACGAGACAACGACTTCCAGCGTATCGACTACCGAAACGACCGTTGAAACGACCACAACGGCAATCAGTTACCCGTATGAAGAACAGGTAACACAAATCAGGGGAGACCTCGATCTGATCGCCGGACTGCTTGTAGCCTTTATGGTGTTCGAGCTTTGCAAGTGGTCATATCGGTTTCTTAATATATTCTTTCCGATTTGAACCTCGGGTATTCTTAAAGGAAGGAGGTGTGAGTAATGGACGGTGGTGCAGCTTCCAGTGCTCTGTATACTGCTGTATCTGGCGCCAATATTTCTGGCGTCCTCGATGAGGTTATCGGTCTGCTTCCGGTTGTTCTTCCGGTAATGATCGGCTTCCTCGCAATCCGTAAGGGCATCAGCTTCGTGCTTGGTATGCTCCGTTCCGCATAAGAGACTGTCGGGAGATAGTCAGCCGGAATATCTCTTTGATAGGGGATATTCCGGCTTTTTTTAAGGGAGTGTAAATATGAGTGAAGTTGTTACTACTGAAAAAACAAGTGCTTTTGCACTTGATCCTCCGTCTATTCCTTCTGCTTCTTATCAGACTATTGTTCAGAAGAATGGTAAGTATTATTGGATCGTAACCACGCAGCAGCCTCAGAAGCTTGCATATCGTTCATATGGTGGTACGAATGGTCTGAATTCGACCTGGACATATGAGCTTACTTCTACTGAATGGGTTATGATCAGTGATGCAGATAATCCATTTCATAGAATTGTTGACGGTCTGAATTATCTTGTCTACGATCAGGGGAAGATTGTTGCGCAGTCCTGGAATTCAGCCGAGCTGTCTTCTACGTATTATCCTGTTTCCAGTTTTACGAGTGGCAGCGTCCCTGCTCCGACTGGCAATGTTTTTGACAGTATCTATTCCTATGATGTATTTTCCGGTATTCTGGTTGTCCTTCCTCTGATGCTCGGTGTTTTCATTGGGTTTCTTGCTGTTCGGAAAGGAATCGCTTTTATACTTGGAAAACTGAAAGGAGTGTAAAAAGTGAAATGCAAAAATTTTTCTCGTTTCTTCGGCATCTTGGCGGTGCCGGTTATCACCTTTTTTGCCTGCTTCGGCGCTTTTTCTCTTGAAGCTTCTGCCGAAGTTCAGATAACAAAGGTTTCTGCAATTACTGGTAGATCTTTCTTCGGTGATTCTATTCCGGCTAAGTATTACTATGCTGGCAATCCTACTTCAATTACCTTTAATTACTTTGACTCTTTTACTACTCCTGTCTGTGGCCTTAATGTTGATTCTAACTCTATTATACCTAATCCAAATGCAATTAAGCTATATGATTTTGTTGTATATAAAGCTACTTTTCCGGCTGTCAATCATATTTTGGAGTATGTTACTATTGATGATTTTTATCTCCGTTTTGGTGATTATGCTCGTGGCGGTTTTAGTTTAAGCTGCTATGTGGACGGTGTTACTACTTCTGCTTGGAATGACGTTCGCAATTATCCTGATAACTTTTGCGGTTCGTTTCCTGCTGTTCGCGCTAATTCCGATGCATCTGCTGCATTAGCTAATTACTATGGTCTTATGTACTTTGATGCTCGCCAAGACGGAAACAATCTGACATACAGAAATATTTATTATTCTTTCGATAATGGTGGCGTTCTTGATTCGTTGACTTTTAGCGGAATTTCGCCTCATTGGGATGCTGCTGGTAATGCTCTTTACCTTGTTGTTATTTGTCCTTATATCGGATCGTCAATGTCTGGTGCTCCGCCTGCGGAGACTACAACTACAACAGATAGCAGCAGTTCCGGCGGTGTTACAATTATCAATAATAATACTGATCTGACCGAGACAAACGGTTTGTTAGGCTCTATTATTTCCGGTTTAACTTCTCTCGGTCAATCCATTTTGCAGGGGATTCAAAATATTTTTATCCCGTCCCCGGGTTTTCTTGACGATCAACTTGCTGAGATTCATGATTCCTTTGCTTGGTATGATGATATTAAGCAAATCGGCGCTGATTTTTCTGGTGCTATGGAAAATCAGGCTAATGCTTCTGCTCCTGTTATTTCTATTCCTACTCTGAGTTCTCGGGGACATGTCTATACTGAACGATCTGAAATGGTTTTAGACCTCTCTGATTATCAGGAAGCTGTTGTAAGTGTTCGTGCTATCTTATCTGTTTTGCTATGGATTTTCTTCCTTTGGCGTCTTTACTGTCGCTTACCTGATATTATCCATGGCAGCGGAATGATTATCGGTGACGGTAGCCGGATCATGGACGAGCTGGATAATAGGGAGTCTCAGAATGTTAATGATGATGTCAATTTTCATGATCATCATATCGGGAGGTGAGCTTTATGATTACCGAAGCTGTCCTTGATGCTGTTTTTTCTTTTGTTTCCGGTATTCTTTCTTTAGTTCCTGATATAGACATAACTGTTCCAGCGAATATTATTTCTTCTGCTGTACAGTATCTTACAGCTGCTTTTTACATTCTTCCGATGAATACTGTTTTTCATATCTGTTCACTTCTGGTTCTTTTGCAGGCTTTCAGAATTGCTGTCTCTTTGATTAAAACAATCTGGGCACTGCTTCCGATCTTGTGAGGTGGTTTATGTTTAAATCTATTTTCAAGGCTTTTTGGCAACTGATAAAAGCATTTATTCCTATACTTAAGTATCCTGCTTTTTTGATTGCTGCTTTTCTCGCTCTGATCGGTGTATCTTGTCTGGTCTATGCTGTGAAGTATCGGAAGGAGCTTCGCAGCAGACCGAAATCCGGCTTTGTTCCGCTGCCGAAGCGTTCACTATTTGCAAAGATATTTATTGATGCGCCGCGTATGTTTATTCTGGATCGTGTCAATCGACCGGCTAATTTTTTTCCGGTTCACGGGTTGATCATCTTCGAGGGTCGCCAAGGCTCCGGTAAGACTAGCAGCATGGTTCACTATCTGCATGATCTTCAGAAGCAGTATCCTCATGTAAAGACTATCACGAATTTCTGTTATACCGGTGAAGATATGGCTCTTTTCGATTGGCACCAGCTTATAGACTATAAAAACGGCTATGAGGGTGTGATTGTTGCTATGGACGAGCTTCAAAACTGGTTTTCTTGTAAGCAATCAGCGAATTTTCCGCCCGAAATGTTGTCTGTAGTTACTCAGAATAGAAAGAACAGACGTGTTATCCTTGGAACAGCACAGAATTTTTATATGTTGTCTAAGGATATCAGAACCCAGTGCACAGAGCTTCGCCGCTGCTTGACGATCGGCGGTGTATTTACGATCGTTCATAGGCTGCGTCCGGTCTGTAATTCAGCCGGCGAGGTCGAAAAGTATGATCATGTCGGTTGGTATACTTGGGTTCACACTCCGCAGGAGAGAGATAGTTATGATACCTACAAGGCTATTGAGAATCTTGCAGCTTCTGGATTCAAGGAAAAGGAATTACAGCAGACTATTAATTTTTCTGTAACAGCCTCGGGGAAGTCCTCTAAATCAGGGAGCGACCGCGCAACGCGCGGGCGGTCCTGATTTGAGGGTTACCGCCGAGACAGTAACCCGGGATACTTACCAGAAAGTATACTGGGATACTTACCAGAAAGTAACCTAGGAGATTTTTATGCGTCAATCGGAACGTGATTTGCTTATGTCTTATTTTGTCAATGAGGAATCCAGGATAGAAGCTGAGTTAATTGAGCTTCGCAATCGCATTCGTTTTCGTCATATAGATGTTAATGATTGTATTGAACTAATGTTAACTTTACAGCGCTTAGATGATTTTCGGGAGTTCTCTTTGATTGTCATTAGGTTACTTCATCTCGGGAGGTGATCCGTCTCTATATTGCATCTAATTCACATTTGGTGCAATTAGAGGATGCTTTTTTCAGAAACCGATATTTCCCGCGGCGTTTGACAAATACGTGAATTTCTGCTATAATAAGCTACGTCAGATTATTGAACGGAGGTATGATTATGCATTTGTTCCGCCGCGGGATGCGGGACGGTATCTCAATCGCGCTTGGATATTTGTCGGTTTCATTCAGCTTTGGAATTCTGTCTGTGCAGTCCGGTCTGACCGTCTGGCAGGCAGTTCTGATCTCTTTGACGAATCTGACTTCTGCCGGTCAGGTTGCCGGTGTCGGTCTGATTGCTGCACACGCTTCGATGCTGGAGCTGTTCCTTGCAGAGGTTGTGATCAATATTCGCTATGCGCTGATGAGCCTTGTGCTTTCACAAAAAGCAGATTCATCATTCCGTCTGCTGCACAGGTTCCTTGCGTCTTTCGGCATTACGGACGAGATTTTTGCAGTTGCTTCCATTCAGAAGGAACCGGTCAAGCCCTTATATATGTACGGTCTGACGTTTGTACCGTTCTGCGGTTGGGCGCTCGGAACATGGCTCGGTGCTGCTGCCGGCACGATTCTGCCGGTTCAGGCAACGAATGCGCTGGGTATTGCACTGTACGGCATGTTTCTGGCGATTATTCTGCCGCCTGCCCGTAAATCCCGTGCAATTTTTGCTGTCATTTCGATTGCGGCTGTGATATCTATTTTGTTGCATTATTTTGCAAAATGGATGTCCGGCGGATTTGCTATGATTCTTGCAGCGCTTGCAGCTTCCGTAATCGGTGCGATCCTCTTTCCGGTACCTGCTACGGATGAAACAGCAAAGGAGGCGCAGACATGAGCAGAATTCTCATTGCAATCGCGGTCATGGCGCTGACAACCTATATCATACGTATGGTTCCGTTTGCATTTGTCCGGAAGAAAATCAAAAACCGCTTTATTCAAAGTGTTTTGTATTATATTCCATATGCTGTCCTCAGTGCAATGACGATTCCGTCAATCTTCTACGCAACGCAGGATTTGCCGTCAGCGATTGCCGGTACAGTTGTTGCAGTTGTGCTGGCATATTTCGGCTGCCCGCTGATTGTCGTAGCACTTTCTGCGTCAGCTGCGGCTTATCTGGCAATGCTGCTTCTTCCGTTGATTCTGCAATAATCTGCTGCACCGGTCAAGCTGAAAGACCGGTGCAGTTTTTTGTCCGATGGGATTGTATGTTCGGCTGATTGATCAGATAAAGGATTCCTGCATAAAACAAACCGCTGACCGCAGCACATATGATCATAACCGCAAATGCCGGAAGGCGCAGTGTGATACAGAGCTTTGACATCAGCAGCATAATCTGCCATGCGCCGAACAAAGCAATCGCAGGCCGGAGCAGAATTCGTTTCCAGACGGGTTTCAGATCGGTCAAACGCAAGACAAAATACAAACGGACTGTATTTCCGCTGAGATTGCATGCAAGATAGGATGCAGCGATCCCGTAAAATCCGAACATCGGGACGCATATCAAAAGTACGGAGATACGAACAATATACTCAGCCAGATAATTGACAGATGAGAAATTATGCTTGCCGAGACCGCGCAGCACGCCTTCCATGATAATTTCCAGATAAATGAACGGAACAACCGGCGCCATAAAGCGGAGAATCTGACCTGTAAAGGTGTCACCCCCGAACACCTCCCCGATTCGCCTTCCGAATTGCACCAAATACATTACAATAAACAGCGCGTAGGCGATTGTTTGTTCGAGTGCACGTTCTGTAATCAGCCGGATTGTATGATGATCCTCAGCGGCTTTGGCTCTGGATAATTCCGGTACAATTAAACCGGACATGACACACTGCATCACGGACGGGAAAAACAGCGCAGGGATAATGATTGCTTCAAATTCGCCGAACTGCGCGAGTGCTTCTGTCGGGCTGCTTCCGAATTGCAGCAGCGTCAGCGGGACGAGTGCATCGTTTGTTGTACTGAGAATTGCGACAAGCGATGCATTGCCCATGACCGGCAGAAGCTGCCGCAGAAAACGTCCGAAGGAAAATGAACAGATATTACAGTTTTCGCGGTGCGGCATCCGAATACAGCTAAGAAATAATACCGTGCTCCCCTGCCCTGCAATCAATGACAGCGCAAGTGCGGTTAAAACGCTCATACTTCCGCGCGGTATCAGAAACAGCGTGCAAAATGCAAGCGTTCCGGCTCGAAGCAGAAACTCTATGCATTCCGAAACGGCAGGTAAATAGACACGGTTATATGCGTAGCAGCGTCCTTTCAGACATGCGGACAATGCGGAGAGCGGCAGAGATGCGCTTAACAGGCGGATTGTCTGTGCATTCAGATTCGGCTGATGCAGCAGCTTTTCCGGCAGCCATGCAAATATACACAGCAAAGCCGCTGCCAATATACTGAGTGTCATGCAGAAGCTCTTGATATACTGATATACGCGGTGCGGGTTGCCGCCGCAGCCGAGTTCTTCCGACATAAAACGGCTTGCTGCAATAAATCCGCAGCCGCCGCTGAGAATTGCAGCGAGACTGTAAAATGATCCGATCAGCGTGATTTCTCCGACTGACGCAGCTCCGAGCTGATGCGTCAGAAAAATATTCAGCAGCAATCCAAGTCCCTGCAATCCGACGGAAAAGCTGCTCAGAATGACTGTTTCTGTCAGCAGTTTTCGGCTGTTCTGCGCATGTACCATAGGCTCACCTCACAGTCAGCATATGCACCATGATAGAAAAAAAGAATTCCGCAGGCAGAATCTGCGGAATTCTTTTTATTTACGATGAAAATACAGCAACAAATGTTACAATGCCGTTTTCGCTTGTGACAGTCAGTGTGCCGCCCATCTGCCGGACGATACTTCTTGCGATGCTGAGTCCGAGACCGGAACCGTTCGGGCTGCCTTCGGTATCCAGCCGGTAGAAGCGGTCAAACAGATGCTCCAGCTTTTCCTTCGGAATGTCATTTGCCGTATTCGCAACACTCAGCCGGATTTTGCCCTGAACATCCTTTGAGAGCGAAACCGTAATCTGTGCCTTCGGAACGGAGTGCAGTACGGCATTATCCAGCAGAATCGAAAGCAGCTGCTTAATATTATCTTCTTCTGCATGCAGCGTAACATTTCGCTGAATGACGGTATTGAGTGTCTTGCCGTTCTCATAGATAATCGGTTCAAAGACAAGACAGACATTGGATACCGCTTCGGACAGCGACATTGCACTCACGGTTTCTTTTTTATTATTCTTGCTGTCCATTCGCGCAACGGAAAGCAGATTGGAAACCAGCTTTGACATACGCATGGTTTCTGACTGAATATAACTGAGCCACTTATTTTGTCCCGCGACCGATTCATGCGGATTTGCAAGAATTACCTCGGTGTTTGCGGAGATGACGGCAAGCGGTGTTTTCAGTTCATGTGAAGCATCGGCAACAAACTGCTTCTGTTTTTCCCATGCAACTGCAATCGGCGTGACCGTCCAGTTTGCGAGCTTGAGGCTGATGCCGAACATCAGAAGCAAACCGAGTACCGTAATCATCAGGAAGATGAAAAGCAGACGGTTCAGCGTGGAAAGCTCCAGTGTGCGGTCAAGCAGCACCAGCCGCATTTTGCCTGCATCGTCCGGCTTCCACATATAACGATAAGATGCATCACCGATTTCAATGACACCGGCTTTGGAGCCGCGGCGCCGGACCTCGTTGACTGCATGATGTACGGTTTTGAACTGTTCATCCTCAGAGGAGCCTGTATCATTGCTGTTGTAGGCAGCAATATTGCCGTCGTCATCGAGCTCAGCGATAAACGCATCCGGAACATATTGTCCTTCCTGAACCGGTACGAGCGGCTGTGCATCGGTCATCAGTGCCTGCGCAGAAATGAGCGGAACAGTTGTCGTTTCCGAGGAAGAATTTTCGCTTTCGGCTTGTTCGGTATGCTGCTGCTTTGCAGAACGTGTGTTGATATAGCCTTCGTACCATTGCTTGTCATCACGCGGTTTGGTCATCAGCGGCACGGTGGACTTATCGGGTTTCTCACTGTGGTGCTCCTGTACCTCAGTATCTGTCTTCTCCGATTCACTCTGCGGTTCTGTATCCTGTGCAGCAGGCGGGTCGGTATTGTTCTGCTGCTGTTCTGTGTTTTCGGACGCTTGCTTCTGATCCGTATTCCACTGGTAATTCGGATCCCACTGCCAGTTTGGATTATAGGGAACGGCCCATGGATTCGCCCAGGGGTTTGCCCACGGATTCATCCACGGATTTGTCCAAGACGGATACATCGGCCATGCGTAACCCTGACCCTCCTGATTCTGGTTCTGGTGTTGATCGGAATTCTGGTTCTGATTATCATTTTCCTTATCATCATTATTATTATCGTTATTGTTATTTCCGTTCGGATCCCAGTAACCGCTGTTCGGCTGCTGACCGTTCGGATCCTGCCAATAATCATTCTGGAAGGCAGACGATCTGCCGTCGCGGTAATTACGGCTGATCTGTTCATCGGGTATATGGTCTCCGCGTTCCTGATCATAATCCTGATAATATTCCTGATATTCCGTTTCCTTATTATCAGATTCCTGCGGACCGTGATCTCTGTGATCAATTTCCGGAACAAACTCATACTGCTCTTCCGACTGCTCACAGTCAGGTGAAGCATTCATGCTGAGCGGCATGTTTTCCGGCGCAATTTGATATCCGGTCGGCTCCGCTTCTTCCTGCTGCTGTGTTCCCAGCATTTGCGTTTCCTGAATCATCTCCTGCATGATGGAATACGAAGAGCTGATTTCAGAGTGATAGAGGAAACCGAACAGCACAGCAAGGCAGACGAGCAATGTGCTGCTGAGCAGCGCCATGTTTGTAATCAGATATCTGCGCCTGAGTTTTCTGATCATGCTGCATCCCTCCTCTCAGAATGCGTACAGACGGCGTCATTCCTTTTCTTCGAGACAATATCCGACACCGCGAACCGTTTTGATTGCAACCTTTGATTTCATATGTGCGAGCTTCTTGCGAAGGAAGCTGACATACACCTCGACATTGTTATTTTCCGCATCGGATTCATAGCCCCAGATTTTGACAATCAGCGTCTCCTTGGAGAGAATCCGGCTGCCGTTTTTGAGAAAAAGCTCCATCATGGAGAATTCCTTGAGACCGAGCTTGAAGGAATTTTTGCCGCAGAACAGTTCATATGTAGAAAGATTGAGCGTCAGATCGCTCCATGTAAGTACATTTTCAAAAATGACATTCGCATTTCGGCGGTAAAGTGAACGGATACGCGCAAGCAGTTCATCTGAGGAGAACGGCTTTGTCATATAATCGTCTGCGCCGACATCCAGTCCCGCGACCTTGTCAGCAATGCTGTCCTTTGCGGTCAGAAGAAGAACGGGCGTTGTCAGCTTGTTCCGGCGAATTTCACGCAGAACATCCAGTCCGTTCATTTTCGGCAGCATGACGTCAAGCACGATCATATCATAAATACCGGAAAGGGCATTATCCAGTCCGGATTCGCCGTCATAGCATGCATCTACAATATATTTATTCTTATGAAATATCTGAACGAGCGCGTCCGAGAGCGCTGCTTCATCCTCGACAAGCAGAATTCTCATGAGCAATCCCCCTTTCTGTACATATCTTTCTACTATAATTATACAATAAAAAATTTGGAAATGCAAGACCTTTTATCACTTTTTGATGCACAAAATCAGAATTTTTGCATAAGATATAGAAATATTTCAGAAAGAGGTGTGTTCAATGCCGAATGTATTTTTAAGTCCTTCCACGCAGGAATGGAATCCGTATGCTGACGGCACAGGCAATGAGGAAATGGTGATGAATCTGCTTGCAACAGAAATGGAGCCGTATCTGCGCGCGAGCGGGATCACATTTGTTCGGAATGATCCGGAACGGAATGCAGCCGGCGCAATCGCGGATTCCAATGCCGGAAACTTTGATGTACATCTGGCGCTGCATTCCAATGCTGCACCTGCGCAGTTTGCAGGGATGCTCCGCGGCATAGATGTCTACTTTGCGCCGAACAGCTCCGACAGTGAACTGCTGGCGACAATCACTGCAAACAACATGCAGCGCATTTATCCTGTCGAAAATCATGTCACGGCACGTCCGACGAACAGTCTCGGGGAGGTGCTGCGGACGAAAGCAGTTGCTGTGCTTGCTGAGATCGGGTATCATGACAATCCCGAGGATGCAGCGTGGATTCGGAAGAATCTCAAACAGATCGCAATGAATCTTGTGCTTTCGCTGACAGATTATTTCGGCATTCCGTTTATCAATGCAGAGGAGCCGTTTTACGGTACCGTGCAGACAAACGGGAGCCGCCTGAATCTTCGGGATTATCCTGCGCTGACCGGAACGATTCTGACACAGATTCCGGATGAAACGCAGCTCATCCTATACGGAGAAACAGACGGCTGGTTTGTGACAACATATAACGGGAAAACTGGGTATGTCAGCGGCGAATATCTCCGCTTATAATCCGGCGGCTGTGATCTGTTCTATGATCTCGCGGAAAACCGGAGCTGCGGCTTCATTGCCGGAGCCGCCGTTTTCGATAAAAACCGTAACAGCATATTTGGGCTGATTGACCGGAAAGAAACCGGTCATCCAAGCGTGACAGAGTTCGTTTCCGTCATCATCGGTTCTGCCGGTCTGTGCGGTGGATGTTTTACCAGCGGCTCTGGTATTATCCGGCTTGCCGTTTGTCTGCTTTGCTTTTTCGATGACTGATACTGTCATGCGGCGGATTTTTGCAGCCGTTTCCTCCGATACGGCACGGTGCTGCATCGGCGCCGAATCAGCAAGCAGGGTACTGCCGTCTGCTGTCAGACCGCGCACGAGCTTCGGCTCGGTGTAGATGCCTTTGTCGGCAAAGCAGGCTGTCATGGCGCAGACCTGCAACGGTGTTGCGAGCAGCTTGCCCTGCCCGAAACTCATATTCGCCTTCTCTGCCTCGACCTGCAATTCTTCAACCGATTGCAAATATCCGCCGTCTGATATCAGTCCGTCTGCCAGAACCGTTTTCCTGCCGAAGCCGAGTGCATCCGCAGTATCATGCATGTTTTCCGGCGTCATCAGTGAGCTGATATGAATAAAATAAGGGTTGCATGAATTGATCAGTGCCTGCTGCATATCCTGCAAACCGTGTCCGATCTGTTTATGGCATCGAAAACGCTGTCCGTAAACAGATATCGCACCGCTGCATTCATACATGAATTTCACCGGAATGCCGTGCTCCAGTGCTGTCGCTGCGGTCACGAGCTTAAAAACGGAGCCTACATTATATGCAGAGAGCGCACGGTTCAGAAACGGCTTCTGTTCGTTCCTGAGTGCATCTGCGAGATGGTCCGGATCATAAACCGGCGTACTGGCACAGGCTGTGATTTCACCGGTTCCGACCTGCATAATGATCGCAGCTCCTGCATACGGCGCTGCCTGTGCAAGCGCCTGTTCCGTAATTTGTTGTATCTGCCGGTTGATTGTTGTCACAACACCGCCGCCCTCCTGACCGTTGATGATCAGTGAGCGGTCCGCTCCGACAAGCACCTCTCCCCTGCCGGATACAGAAAACGTCACATCCGCAGAGGTGTCACATGCTGCAAGCCAGTCAGAATAAGCACATTCCAACCCTGCTGCGCCTTCTCCGTTCTGACGGTATCCGAGCAGATGCTGCGCCGGAAGCGGACCGTCAGGCTTCCGTGCGCCATGGAGCACGGAAAGATTCTGATTCGGTTCCGCTTCTTCATTCAGATAGCAGTAGAACGGTGAAACATGCTGAATCTGCTCGCTGACTGTCTCGCGGTCCGTGAGCTTTGCAAAGAGCGATGCCATTGTATCCGGTGTCGGATTGACAACAGCAATAATGACATTCTTCGGATGATTGAGCGGAGCAAAACTGCGGTCATAGATTGTACCTTCCGTCAGCGGTACATGCAAATGATAATGCCCCTGCCGGACGCTTACCTCATAGACCTGTTTCTTATGCATAATGTTATAGAGCTGCATAATCATCCCTGCCATACAGATCAGCAGGATGCCGGAGATCAGCAGCAGCCGGAGCGGTCGTTTGCGCATGTTCGATACTTCCCTTCCTATGATTCAAGGTCAGTATCTGCATTTTTTCCTTTTCTATACAAAAAAAGTGTACTGAGTTTCCTCAGTACACTTTTTTCTGTAATCAGATTGCAAAATTACCGGAGAGGTAATCGTCGTTCACAACGTAGTAAACCATACCTTCTACTGCGTTGATATAAAGCGTAAGCTGCTTCATATTGCTCAGCGCATTACCTTTTGCAGTCCAGTCTGCCTTCGCACGCTCGATCAGCGAATCAGTCGATTCAGAAACATTCGGAAGTTCAACAACAACCTTTGTCTCAATCTTCTCGGCGTCCTTTTTTGCGGCGGTCTTCTTTGCAGCAGCACGCGGCTTGGCGGCTGCCTTCTTCGCAGCAGTCTTTGCCTTTACAACAGTAGCTTCTGCTTTTTCGGTCACGGTCTCAGCGGCTGCTTTCACGGTTGCCTTGGCATCCTCAGCAACAGCCTTCACCTTCTTGACAGCCTCCTCGGCAACTTCCTTCTTGGTATTCGGCATGTTTGGTTCCTCCTCTGCCAGTTGCGATAGTGTGATTACTTTTCGGGGTTGATAGAATCCTTCAGAGTCTTACCTGCCTTGAAAGCAAGTGCCTTGCAGGGCTTCGTGGTCATGATCTCACCGGTACGCGGATTCTTGCACTGCTTTGCCGGACGCTCACGAACCTCGAATGTACCGAAACCGGTGATGGAAACCTTTTCACCTGCAACAAGTGCATCGGTGATTGCGTCCAGAACCAGATTCAGAGCCTTGTCAGCTTCCTTCTTCGGGCAATTTTCTTTTGCAGCGATTGCTGCAACCAGATCGTTTTTCTTCATGGGGATTTCCTCCTGTATATAAAGTCTATGCATGTATTATATAACGAAAATACGTGATTTGTCAAATCGAAATTGATAATTCGGACTTTTCAATCAGAAACCCGTCGAAAGAAAGCCAAATCTTGGCGATTATTACAAGTATCAGGCGAAAATCAGAGCATATGTGCGCGAATCTCATCGCCTGAAAGCGGCGAAAGATAAGCCGGCGGTACATCAAATACTGTCTTGCAGCCGAAGTTCTGCTCCTTTGCAAATCTGGCTGCTGCACGGGCAAATGCGACCAGAACATTCGTTGTAAACTCCGGATTGGAGTCGAGCTTGAGGCTGTATTCGATCAGATGCTTATGCTCCTTGTTCTCACCGGAGACACCGCTGCGCATGACAAATCCGCCGTGCGGAATGCCTGCGTGATCACGGTTCAGCTCCTCCTGTGAGATGAAGTGTACAACGGTATCATAATCTGCAAAGTAGTTCGGCATCGTCTTGATATCGTTCTCAATTTTTGCGAGATCGGCACCCGGCTTTGCAACAACAAAGCATTCGCGGAGATGCTTCTGACGGGTCGTCAGTTCCGGCTGTTCTCCTCTGCGGACAGCCTCCATTGCGGACGCAATCGGAACAGTATACTGCTTGCCGTCCTGCACGCCTTCTACGCGGCGGATTGCATCGGAGTGACCCTGCGAAACGCCTTTGCCCCAGAAGGTGTAATCCTTGCCTTCCGGCAGGATGCAGTTGCCGTAGAGTCTTGCGAGCGAGAACATGCCCGGATCCCAGCCGACAGAGATCATTGCAACATGACCGGATGCCTTTGCAGCGGCATCGACGTTTGCAAAGTGCTCGGGAATTCTTGCATGTGTATCAAAGCTGTCAACGACAGTAAAGAGCCTTGCCAGCTCAGGTGTCTGCTTCGGAAGATCGGTTGCGGAGCCGCCGCAGACGATGACAACATCAGCTTCGTTCTGATGTGCAGCGAGATCATTATACTGATAAACCGGAACATTTGCGGTTTTCAGCGTCACTGCGGACGGATCGCGGCGTGTTGCAACAAATGCAAGCGCAGTATCCGGATTGCTGCGGATTGCGAGCTCAACGCCTTTGCCGAGGTTGCCGTAACCGACAATACCAATACGAATCTTGCTCATGAGATAAAATCCTCCTTAAGTGATTGTTTATGCCTATTATTATACTCTATTTTGCTGAGCTTGTCAATATTTTCACAAAGTTTTTTCGCTTTTATGCGGCAAAGCAAAATAAATCAGAAAACTGCTGCCCGAAAGCAGCAGTTTTTGCAGTTTAATCGCCGAAAATAAAGGCGTGCGTCAGCCCGAACCATTCCCGTACCCAGTAGGTCGGGAACATCAAAAGTGTTGTATGTGCCGGTGCCGGATCGCAGTCCGGCAGGTTTTCGCGCTTTGCAAGATACTGCGCACGCATTTCGTGGTAGCCGTCTGTTGCGATCATGATATTGCCGGTGATTCCGTTTTCTTCGAGAATACTATGTGAAAAACGAAGGTTTTCCGAGGTGGATGTCGATTGATCTTCTATCAGAATTCTGGATTCGGCGATCCCCTTTTTCATCAGCTCACGGCGCATGCATTCAGCCTCTGAGATATCCTCATCATTGCCTTTGCCGCCGGACACCACTGCGATCATTTCCGGATACTCCTGCATGGCGTTATAAGCTGCCTTGATCCGTTCGGAGAGCATTCTGGTCGGATTTGTGCCGCGTACCTTGCAGCCGAGTATAATCACAGCCTGCGGCGTAGATTTCGGCTTTCGGTAAGCAGAATGCAGCATCAGAATACTTAGTATCAGACAGTATATGGCGCCGAGTACAATTAGGATTCCAAGTACGCGCAGTGTGATTTTTCCGGCGCGGCAAGCGTATATTTTATCCAGCAGTGCAGAAACACGCTTATTAAAAGCTGCGAATACCAGAAGCACGATACTGCATCCCAAGCCGAAGACATTTCCGATATTTATGATACCGACAGTTGTCGGGAGCCAGAATTCAAGGATGAAGAAGATACTGATCAGAATGAGAATCACACGCAGAAAACCGCTGTCTATCCGCAGCATGATTATTTCTCCGCGCAGATGCGTGCGACGCCGTCCTTGATTGCAGCAGCAGCGACTGCCTCAGCGACAGCCTTTGCGACCTGCGGATCAAACGGATTCGGAATGACGCATTCCGGCGAAAGATCAGCCTCGGAGACACAGCCTGCGATTGCTGCTGCGGCTGCATGCTTCATGCCTTCGGTAATATCCGATGCGCGGACGGAAAGTGCGCCCTTGAAGATGCCCGGGAATGCCAGAACATTGTTGATCTGGTTCGGGAAATCGCTTCTGCCGGTGCCGACAACGAATGCGCCTGCTTCCTTTGCGAGATCAGGCATGATTTCCGGCGTCGGATTCGCCATTGCGAAGATAAACGGCTTATCATTCATGGATTTGACCATTTCCGGTGTGACAAGATTCGGTTTGGAAACACCGATGAAGACATCTGCGCCCTTCATTGCATCTGCAAGACCGCCGCGGATGTGATTCTTATTCGTGCGCTTGGAGAGCGAGGTCAGTGCCTCGGAGGAGAGCTTGTCACCCTCGCAGACGATGCCCTTGGAGTTGAGCATCATGATATCCTGCACGCCGATTGAGAGCAGCATCTCCGCGATAGCGACGCCTGCTGCACCCGCTCCGTTGATCACAACGCGCAGATCACTGATCTGCTTGCCTGCGAGCTTGGAAGCATTCATAATTGCTGCGGAAGCGACGACCGCTGTACCGTGCTGATCATCATGGAAGACCGGAATATCGACCATAGTTTTCAGCTTGCGCTCGATCTCAAAGCAGCGCGGTGCGGAGATATCCTCGAGGTTGATGCCGCCGAAGCTGCCTGCAATCAGGGCAACGGTCTTGCAGAATTCATCCGGCTCCTTTGTATCGACGCAAAGCGGAATCGCATCAACGCCGCCGAATTCGGAGAACAGTGCACATTTTCCTTCCATGACCGGCATAGCTGCAAGCGGTCCGATATCGCCGAGACCGAGTACCGCAGTACCGTCCGTGATTACAGCGACAAGATTATGCCGTCCGGTGAGATCGTAGGACAGCGACGGATTCTTCTGAATCTCAAGGCAGGGACGCGCAACACCCGGTGTATATGCGACCGAAAGCGCCTCCTTATCCTTGATTGCTACCTTGGAACGAATGTCGAGCTTGCCGCCCCATTCTTGATGCGCAGCAAGTGCTTTTTCCATGATATCCATTTGAACATGCTCCTTTTTCATATTTTGGGATTACCGTATCATTATATCACAATTCCGTACTGAATGCAAGCCCTGTGAAGCTATATTCAGAAACACTTCAATAATTCATAAATAAACAGATAAAGGAATGCGACAAACGGCAATCCGCAGAGAATCAGAGCGGAGAGCGGTTCATAAAGGGAAATGCCCTGAATCACATGCTTCTTCGGATGACCCGGATCATAGTAAACCGTAATTTTTTTCTTATCTGCATACTTTTTATAACGATATCCTGTATAGAACACATCGCCGAAATGATCGCCTTTTACATAATAACTGTAATATTTCCGATAGTGCCTGCTGCTTCCCCAGCCGACCGGATCAGTGTGACAGATCTCTGCAAGGGTTTTATCGCCGCTGTTTATAAGACGAAAATATACAATCATCTTCCGGATTGATAATACAATCGGAATCAGCAGAAACGCTGCCGGAAATGCTGCCCAGAAACCGCTGCCGGAGATCGGTCTTACTGCGGCTGCCCAGAGAATTCCGGTATAAATGATTCGCATGCCGCCTCACCCTCCTGTGTAAACGCATTTTCTATGCCGATCTGTTTGGCATAACGGAGAACATTTGCATATTCCTGCGGTGTTACGCGGCGGGAAAGTAGCGGATGCTCTTTCATCTGCGGCATCGGCGTATACTGATTCATGATGCTGTAGCCGATGCCGTTGCCGTAGGTCTGATACAGATACCATAGAATCTGCCGCGATTCCTGCGCATGACCCGGCAGCACAAGATGCCGCACCTGTACGCCGCGCGTCATCAGACCTGTTTCCGGATTGATCTGCGGCGCACCGCACTGCCTGACCGTTTCTGCAAGTGCCGCTTTTGCAATATCGGGATAATCCGGCGCATTGGAATATTCCTTTGCCGTCTGCGGATTGAGATACTTGAAATCCGGCAGATAGATGTCGATAAGCCCGTCCAGCATCCGGAGCATGGCAGCAGACTCGTATCCGCTGCTGTTCCATACAACGGGGATGCGCAGTTCACCGGCTTTTGCCTTCTCTAAAACAGGAATCAGCTGCGGCGTAAAATGACCTGCGGTGACCAGATTGATATTGTGCACGCCCTGTTCCTGCAAATCCAGCATGATCCGGAGCAGCGCATCACCTGAAATCTCATACCCAAGATGTGAAACGGCAATCTCATGATTCTGGCAGTAGATGCAGCGCAGATTGCATCCGCTGAAAAAGATCGTGCCGGAGCCGTTTCTGCCGCTGATCGGCGGTTCCTCCCACATATGCGGCGCAGCTCTTGCAATCCGCATTGTTTCGGATTCGCCGCAGAACCCGCGTTTATCGGTGCGGTCAACGCCGCATCTGCGGGGACAAAGGGTACATGCATTCTGCATTCTGCTTACCTCCGGTCGGATAATGATGTGTACTTTGCGATCAGTTCGATTCCGCTTTGCAAATCATGACGGATGATTTCCAGCTCATTTTCGGAAATCACAGGATTCACTGCATCCGGATCTGCTGCAAGTACGGCAGGATCGGTGCTCCGGAGCAGCTTTTGAAAACAGGCTTCTGCCCCTTCCGGCACCGGCAGTTTTATGCCGAGTGAATATGCAGCAGCTTCAAACAAATGCCAAAAATCAAGCAGAAATTCAGTATCAAGTATATCGTCCGTATAGATTTGTGAACGGCTGCCAGTAAAAATCCAGTAGTCCAGACGTTCCGCATCAAAAAACGCCGTTTGCCGCAGGTGCATTCCACATGCTTCGGCTATTGCAGCGGCTGATAATGCGGATGAAAAAGCGATCAGCGCCTTAGCTTCGGTATATAATCTGCTTCTGCCGGTTTCATCTTCATACATAAGAAAAAAGAATGTGCTGTCGCCCGTATAGGACATACTGTATTAGATTATGCTTGCATTCTGCATGACTTTCCGCTCCTCTCCCCGTTAAGTTTATCACAGTTTCGTGCGGATGTCAATGCCGCCGTTATCAGACAGAAGATTCGCAGTTCCGACAGCTTTGCAGCTTGACTTTTCACTGTATACATGGTATAATAAAACTCTGCGAAAGGAGGGCTGATTCATGAAACAGGCAGGTATTAAGCAGATTGCCGAGAACCGGAAGGCAAGGCATGATTATTTCGTTCTTGAAACGTATGAAGCCGGCATTGCGCTGGTCGGTACGGAGGTCAAGTCGATCCGGAACGGCAATGTCAATCTGAAAGACAGCTGGTGTTCCATTGAAGACGGTCAGCTGCTGCTTCGTGATATGCATGTATCGCCCTATGAACAGGGCAATGTGTTCAATAAGGACCCGCGCCATGTGCGGCAGCTTCTCATGCACAAGCGCGAGATATTAAAGCTGTTCGGCACGCTCAAAACACAGGGACTGACGCTGATTCCGCTCTCGCTGTATTTCAAGGACGGCAGAGTGAAAGTTCAGCTTGGGCTCTGCAAGGGTAAAAAGCTCTACGATAAGCGCGAGGATGCTGCAATCAAATCGGCAAACCGCGATATTGACCGCGCTGTCAAATCCAGAAATCAGTAACCGAAAGGAGTACGCCATGATTTGTCCGGAACCGCTGAAAAAAGATGACCGTGTCGCAATTATCAGTCTGTCTTCCGGTATGCTCGGAGAGTCATGGTGTGCACATGAAAAGGAACGCGGTCTCCGCAGACTGCGCGAGTTTGGTCTGGAGCCTGTTTTTACGGAACATGCGCTGGACGGCATTGCTGAAATATGGGAACATCCGGCGTATCGTGCAGCGGATTTGAAAGCGGCTTTTCTCGATGACAGCATCCGCGGAATCATCTGCGCAATCGGCGGGATTGATACATTCCGTACATTTCCGTATCTTATGGAAGATGCAGCGTTTCTGCGATCTGTGCGCGAGCATCCGAAATTCTTTCTCGGGTTTTCTGATACGACAAATAATCATCTGATGTTTCACCGGCTCGGACTGCAAACTTTTTACGGTCAGAGCTTTATCTGCGATCTGGGAGAGCTTGCGGATGATATGCTCCCCTACTCGAATGCGCAGTTTCTGAGCTGCTTTGCGTCATATCACGGTCGGAAAATCACGCCTGCACCCGTCTGGTATGAGGAACGGTCAGATTTTTCTCCTGCGGCAGTCGGGACAGAACCGGTATCCCGTCCGGAACAGCACGGCTATGAATTGTTGCAGGGGGCTGCCGTGTTTGAGGGCGAACTGCTCGGCGGCTGCATTGACAGTCTCGGGGAGATGCTGCTCTCTGACCGTGCGGTATATCAGGTGGAGAAACTGATCAGTGCAGGTGTTCCCGATACAGAACTGTTCCGTCAGCAGGGAGAAATATCGCGCAAATACAATATTTTTCCGACCGCCGAGGAATGGAAGGGGAAAATCCTGTTTGCGGAGACCAGTGAAGAAACTCCTGAACCGGAACGGCTGCGTCAGATTCTCGGTGCACTGAAATCCGAAGGTGTATTTGAAAATATCAGCGGAATACTGGTCGGCAAGCCGCTGAATGAACAGTATTATGAAGAATATAAAGATATCTGGCGTGAAGCGGTCGGCAATCCGTCACTGCCGATTCTCTATAATATCAATTTCGGACACGCGGCGCCGCGTGCAATTCTGCCCTACGGCGCTTTGGCGCGTGTGAATGCGGAAAAGCAGGAAATCCTGCTGCTCTGAGATAGGAGTTGACAAAATAAACGGGATAAGGTATAATGTATAAAGCGATTGGGCTTTCAATCTCTCGTATACGGGGGCGTAAAGGTTTCGACGGGGGCTGGGAAGTTTGATTGGCGAGCCGGGCGCATAACCCGTAAAATGTGCAACTTTCTAAATTTAAACGAGAACAACGATTCCGTTTTGATGGCCGCTTAAGGCCTCCGTCAGCCCGGAGATTACCGCGTATCCGGTGTCTGGCGTCATGACGCGGTGAACGTCTGCTGAGGACGCACATATTCAGCAGTCGCACAATGTGCTACCTTTTCGTATAGCCTGTTTGCCGGCGCTGCGGATCGGGAATGCAATAGACAAACTACGCTCGTAGATGATCGGATGAAACGGTTTTCGGACAGGGGTTCAATTCCCCTCGCCTCCATTCAAAAAACAACGCATTTGCATTGGTTTTGCAGATGCGTTGTTTTTTGTTACCCGATTTACAGTCCGCATCAGCGCTTCTTTTTTATAATGAAAAAGCACCGCTGCACGAAATATGCAGCGGTGCTTTGAATCTTATTTATTGAAGTTTTCCTCGTCGGTATGACGAATCTGTGCGCGCTTGATCTTGCCGCCGAGTGTCTTCGGCAGCTCATCCACGTATTCAATGACACGCGGATACTTATACGGTGCAGTTTCCTTTTTTACGTGATCCTGCAATTCCTTCGTCAGCTCCGGAGAAGGCGTATACCCCTTAGCCAGCACAACCGTCGCCTTGACGACCTGTCCGCGGATCGGGTCCGGTGCACCGGTGATTGCAGATTCCACAACCGCCGGATGTGTCAGCAGTGCACTCTCGACCTCGAACGGTCCGATGCGGTAGCCGGAGCACTTGATGACATCATCGTTTCTGCCGACGAACCAGAAATAGCCGCGGGAATCACGCCATGCAACGTCACCGGTATCATAATTCTCTCCGCCGAGCACAGCCTCGGTGAGTTCCGGATTCTTGTAGTATCCGCAGAACAAACCGGTCGGATGCTGTTTATCAATTCCGCATGCCATGATGCTGCCTTCCTCACCGTCCTCGCATTCCGTGCCGTCCGGTCGGAGCAGATGAATGTTATAGAGCGGGGAGGGTTTGCCCATAGAGCCCGGCTTCGGGTCAATCCACGGGAAATTCGCAACGAGAACGGTACCCTCGGTCTGACCGAAGCCTTCACGCATCTTTTTGCCGGTCAGCTCATAGATACGGTTGAACACCTCAGGATTCAGCGGTTCACCAGCATTGCAGAAGTTCTCGATTGTCGAGAGATCATACTGCGTCATATCCTCCTGAAGCATGAAGCGATACATGGTCGGCGGAGCACAGAATGTCGTCAGCTTATGCTTGCTGATGACCTCCAGCATGTCCTTTGCATTGAATCTGCCGGTAAAATCGTAAACAAACTGAATCGCGCCGCAAATCCACTGACCGTAGATTTTGCCCCAGCCGAATTTCGCCCAGCCGGAGTCGGAAATGGACATATGCAGCTTGTTTTCCTGCACCTGATGCCAGTATTTGGCTGTCACAATATGACCGAGCGGATGTGCGAAATTATGGCAGACCATTTTCGGCATACCGGTCGAACCGGAAGTGAAGTAAATCAGCATCGTATCGGTTGCCTTGGTTGCCTCATCACCGGTCGGGCGCTCAAAGGTATCCGGATATTTTGCGATTTCATCCGTGAAGAAATCCCAGCCTTCACGCGGCTCAGCGACGGCAATTTTCTTGCGCAGCGTCTTGATCTGCGGTGCTGCACCGTCGATCTGACCGCGGATGTATTCGTCATCGCAGGCAATGATTGCGGAAATCTCAGCCATATTGCCGCGGTATGCGATATCGTGCGTGGTGAAAAGCAGATTGCCCGGAATCAGGATAATGCCGAGCTTATGCAGTGCTGTTGCAATGACCCAGTATTCCCAGCGGCGGCGAAGAATCAGCAGAACAACATCGCCTTTTTTCAACCCGAGGCTTTTGAAATAATGACAGGTTTGATTGGACAGCTTGGAAATATCGGTAAATGTAAAGGTGCGCTCTTCTTTTTCTTGACTGAGCCAGAGCAGCGCTTTTTTCTCCGGCTCCTGCTTTGCCCACTCATCAACGATATCCCAGCCAAAATTGAAATACTCCGGAACATTTACACGGTAATTATCCCTGAAATCTTCGTAGGAATCGAATTCGATGCGGGGCAGATAGCGGTCTAACAGCATGATCTTCTTTACTCCTTTATATCAGCGGTGCTGCGGATTATTCCGCAATCATCGTCAGAAATCTTGCTTTGGTGTTGCCTGCACAGCGCTGTCCGTGCGGATAAGTCGGATTGAAATAAATGGAATCGCCCTCGTTCAGAATAATCTCCTTATCCTCAAAAACAACAGCGACGGTTCCTTTCAGTACGAGATTGAACTCCTGACCGCTGTGTGTGACGAGCTTCGCCGGTTCATCGGAAGGCTCCAACGTAACGAGCAGCGGCTGCATGATTTTATCTGCATATCGGAATGCAAGATCCTTGAAGCGGTAGCCCGGAAAACGGCTGATGCTTCTGCCCTGACCGCGGCGTACAACCTGAAACGTATCAATACGGCTCGGCTCGCCGGTAATCAGTTCGTTGAAATCTACATTGAATTTATTTGCGATCTCATAGATGACGCTGATCGGAAAATCTCCGTTCTGCTCATAAGCTGCATACTGCTCTGCGCTGAGACCGAGCTCGGATGCAAGCTGTTCGACTGTATAATCACATACTTCACGCAGCTCGCGGATGCGTGCCGCAATTTCATTGATCGGTTCCATTGCGTTACCTCCGTTAGAATTTGATACCAAAACAAACGCGGAGAGAACAGCTGCATCTCACCGCGCATGTTACCGTGCCGTTTAATAGCACCTTTTATTATAGCATAACCGTTTTGTGATTGTCAAGAATTGTGTCGGATTCCGGCAGATTGTACAAAACCGTCATTGTGTTTCCGCCTGCTTTTGCTCTCGGATCTGCTTGCGCAGCGTTCTTGAGATCGTATGCCAGAGCTTATCGTCCGGATCGAACGTATGCATCCACTCCTCTACGAGTCCGGCGCGGTCTGCACATTCAATCATTGCCTGCGTCAGATAGACCTCATCAAGCGGCTTTCTGCTGTTCACATAATTGAGGATATCCTCTGTCTCCTGTTCACGAAAGAAATGATATGCAACCTCTTCACTTGTGATAATCAGTTTGATTGCGCCGTATTTGTTGCAGTATTTCTCTGCGTAACGGTTTATCATCTCGTCGGTGATTTTCATGAAGCGCGCCCCTCTCAGGATTTTGCATGAACATCAATCTGCGGATACGGAATCTCAATCCCAGCCTCATCAAATGCATATTTGACAGCCTCGATCAACTTAGACGGTGCGATGAAGGAATCGTTTTTGCCGACCCAGTAGTACACTGTCAGCGTGATGCCGTGCGTACCGAGCTCCGTAACGGCAACACTCGGTTCAGGCTCTTTTCGCGTGATCGAAAGTGATTTGACCGTTTCCAGCAATGTATCTTTTGCGGTTTTCAGATCGGTCTGATAGGATACAGAAACTGGAACGCTGATGCGAAGTGTGCCGTTTTGCGAAAGATTCTGTACCGCGCCGGAGGATACGATACTGTTCGGCAGATAGATGCTGCGGTTATCGCGCGTAATCAGCTGCGTATACAGAATCGTTACGGATTCAACAAAGCCGGATTCTCCTGCTGTTTCAATATAATCTCCGCGCTGAAACGGTTTGGCAAACAGAATAATGAAGCCGCCTGCCAGATTAGAAAGACTGTTTTGCAGTGCGAGTCCGACAGCAAGTCCTGCCGCACCGACAACTGCAACGATGGATGCCATTGGGACACCGAGAATTGAGAGACAGATAATAATTAAAAAAGTATACAGCAAAATGCGGATCAGCGATTTGCCGAATCCTGCTGCGGTTGCATTGAACTGAGCCTTCTTCATACCGCGGCTGATGATTTTATTAACGCAGCCGGCGAGCAGCATGCCGATCAGAAATACAATCAGCGCAACGATCATTGTCGGAAAATAATCGACCAGCCGTTTCCACATATCGGTAAGCAGTCCTGTTGTCTGCTGAATTGCCTCCTGTCCGGCTTCAAGCTGCGCTTCCATTATGCTTCCTCCTCGGTTTCCTCGGGTTCTTCCGGCAGGAATTCTTCCGGTACAGACGCTTCATACTGCGCAGAAATCGCCTTGCCGAATGTATTGTTCAGCGGATGAATCTCATCAAATACCGCATAGTATTTGAGCGGTACATAGCGATTCAGATGACATTTACCGAAATACCACTGATGAAAACTGCACATCTGCGTTAAATCTTCAAAGAAGGCATGTACCTCCAGACGCTGCATCGTATCTACGCGCAGGCAGTCCTTCAGGGAGGCAGGCGGTTCATGCGTGATAATATAATCGACGGTATTGTCATAGGATTTGAGGTTTTCTGCCGCATGAATGATCTCGTCATAGGTCGGCTGTTCCTGTTCCCACCAGTTTTCAGCAGTCCGGTATTCAAAATCCTGACTGTGTCCACCGCCGAACGTGAAGAAACGCTTGCCGCATATTGTATAAACCTCACCCCGCAGCAGATGTACCAGATTCGGTGCAATGACGCGCGCGGTTCCGCCGTTCCATTCCTGTGTCGGATATTTTTCGAGCATATCATAATTCTCGTGGCATCCGTCCACAAACGCGACCGTATACTTCAGGTCTGTGAGTTTTTTGCGGAATTTCTGCTCCTTTTTGGAATCGTCCCAGAAGAAGCCGAAATCACCGCAGACGATTACGATATCGTTTGCATCCGCCTTTTTCAGTATGGAATTCTGAAATCTGGAAAAGTCGCCGTGTGTATCTCCGGTCACATATACCATAACAGTATAGTCCCCTTTCGTATTAGAATTATCGGATTATGATTCCAGATTGTCCTGCGAAACACCCTTCATCGTCAGGCTGATGCGCTTGCGCTTTGCATCGGATTCCAGCACGCGGACGCGCACGATCTGTCCGACCTTGACAACATCCAGCGGATGTTTGACAAATTTATTTGCCAGCTGCGAAACATGCACCAGACCGTCTTCATGTACACCGATATCGACAAATGCACCGAAATCAATAATATTTCTGACTGTGCCGACGAGCTCCATGCCGGGCTTTAAGTCTTCGGCAGTCATGATATCACCGCTGCGCATGAGCGGTTTGGGGAGTTCGTCACGCGGGTCTCTGCCGGGTTTCTGCAATTCCTTGACGATATCACGGAGCGTCGGCTCACCGATTTCAAGTTCCTTGCTCAGTGCAGCATAACCGCGCTGTTCGACGGTATCAGAGAGCTTTTGCAGATTGCCGCCGATATCGTTCAGAGAGAGTCCGCAGAGTTTCAGCAGGGCTTCGGCGGCTGCATAGCTTTCCGGATGCACGCCGGTATTGTCGAGCGGATTCTTTCCGTCCCGAACACGCAGAAATCCGGCACAGAGCTCATATGCCTTTGCACCGAGCTTCGGAACCTTGAGCAGTGCTTTGCGGCTCGTAAATGCGCCGTTTTCTTCGCGGTATGTTACGATATTGTGGGCGATGCCGCTGTGAATACCGGAGATGTAGGAGAGCAGCGAACCGGATGCCGTATTCAGATCCACGCCGACGGCATTGACGCAGTCCTCGACGACGCCTGTCAGCGATTCGGACAGCCGCGCCGGCGGCATATCATGCTGGTATTCGCCGACTCCGATTGCCTTTGGCTCAATCTTAACCAGCTCAGCGAGCGGATCCTGTAATCTTCTTGCAATGGAAACCGCACTGCGGAGTGCGACATCATAATCCGGAAATTCCTCTGCGGCGAGCTTGGATGCAGAATACACCGATGCACCGGCTTCGCTGACAACCATATATGCCGTATGCTGATCCGGAAGTTCACGCAGAATCTCCGCGACAATCTGCTCAGATTCTCTGGATGCGGTGCCGTTGCCGATTGCAATCGCAGCAACATGATACTGCTGAATCAGCTTTTTCAGTTTGATTTTTCCAGCTGCGACCTGCTGTGCAGAATTCGCAGTAATGTAAACAACGTCAGTCGCAAGAACCTTTCCGGTCGGATCGACAACTGCGACCTTACAGCCTGTCCGGAAACCGGGGTCAAGACCGAGCGTGATCATGCCCTTCATCGGCGGCTGCAGCAGAAGCTGACGCAGATTCGATGCAAAGACCGTAATCGCCTGCTCAGATGCATCATCGGTCAGAGTTGCCCTGACTTCACGCTGCACAGCAGGGAGCAGCGATTTCTTATATGCTTCGATTGCAGCAGCTTCGACCATTTGACCGGCAGCGCTCTCGTTTTTCACATACGCTTTTGTGACATTCTGTTCACCGAGACCCTCCGGCATCGTTAGGTTGACCTTGAGATAGCCTTCCTTTTCACCGCGGTTGATGGCAAGAATGCGATGCTTTGCAGCTTTGGTAATCAGCTCTGTATAATCGTAATAGTTGCGGTAGACGCTGTCTTCCTCCGGATCCGTTGCTTTGACAGCAAGCGAGCCGCGCAGCGAAAGCAGATTGCGCAGACGCTTACGCAGTTCTGCATCATCGGAAACAGTTTCCGCGAGAATATCAGATGCACCCGAGAGTGCGGCTTCGATATCCGGTACTTCGAGCTCAGGATTGACAAATGCAGCAGCTTCGGCAGCCGGATCAGTTTTATAATCCTGTGCCATAATCAGATCGGCAAGCGGCTGTAATCCGCGCGCTTTTGCGACAGATGCCTTGGTCTTGCGCTTCTGTTTGTACGGTCTGTACAGATCCTCAACCTCTACAAGTGTTTTCGCATTAGAGATCGCTTCCGCGAGCTCAGGGGTCATTTTTTCAAGCGCAGTGATTGCGTCGGTGATTTCCTGCTTGCGCTCCTCGAGTTTTCGCAGATAATTCAGGCGGTCATTCAATGCGTGCAGCGTCTGGTCATCCAGCGAGCCTGTCTGCTCTTTTCTGTATCGTGCAATAAACGGGACGGTCTTGCCGTCATCCAGCAGTGCAACAGCATGTGTGACCTGTTCCTTGCGCAGCTTGAATTCCGCAGCGAGTTGTTCTAATATATCCATTCCGGTACCTCCCTGAACCTGAGTTTGAACTCTTTTATTATATCATATTAGTTTGCAAAAAGCAAGCTGAGAGAACTATTTTTTATGTTGCCTGTTTCCAGCCGTGGTTACTGAAATATGACAAAATGAACGCCTGTTCCCATGTAAAACAATAAAAATCATAAATTAAGTTGTACAGAACAGTATACAATTTGCAAAAACGGATTACAATTCGGTGAAATCACTATACATTCCGGATGAATTGTGCTATAATCTAGGCGTCAACGGGAAAGACCGTAAATTTGACATTTTACAGGAATACATATTGATTTGAAAAAGGAGAATCACCATGAAAAAAGCAATCATCGCACTCACTGCATTCACGCTCGTTCTGACACTGTCCGGATGCGCAGGCACCGGCACACAGAATTCCGATTCTGCGATCGAAACCACTGTTTCTGCGACGACGGAAGATACAACTGCTGCTACAGAGGAAACACTGACTGAAACCGTCACCGAAGCTGAAACATCTGCTGAGACATCCGATGAAACCACTGCCGATTCTACTGCTGAAACAACAGCTCTCACGGAAACGACTGCTGAAAACGGCGATCAGGTCACACCGGTCACCGATGAAGCTCCGCTGATTGCACTGACCAAAAAGCTCCTGCTGGAGTATCAGGAAATTGACAGCGTCTGTGCATTCGGTCTTGCTACAGATTCAAACGATACCTATCAGCCGGAAGGCTCCGATGCTGTCTATCAGCGTGTGACAGGCGAGTTTGAGTCGATTGATGATCTTAAGCGCTATTTCGCGCAGACACTGACAGGCGATGAAAAAGAAAAAATCGAGAACAGTGTATTCGGCTGCGAGATTCCCATTTATATTGAACATGACGGAAAACTCTATATGGCAAACGGCGGCCGCGGCTCCAATATGAATTATGTAATGGATACGATCAAAGTCTCCAATATTACCAAGGACGGTTACACAGCAACATTCAAGAATGAAGAATTAGGCGGCGAACTGACAGATCACACCGCGACTGTTGTACGGATTGACGGGGAGTACCTGATCAGCAGCATCAAATAATCGAATCTTTCCATGTAAAGAAGCCGCTCATTCCGAGCGGCTTCTTT
>JAEEGL012251795.1_pt1 | contig 29401 bp, 15 predicted proteins | sample 9134231 | NCBI WGS metagenome assembly JAEEGL01 (sample SAMN16246548, study PRJNA631951) | gut metagenome | biome: gut microbiome; feature: rumen; material: fiber-attached | host: Bos | place: Iran: Karaj | collected 2018-10 | reverse complement strand
TCATCGGCATGCACATCCGCATGTACCCTGAGCAGACGAAGGAGGCCGAGAACCTGTCTTCGAAGAAGCTGCTCAACAAGGTGGCGCTGAAGAAGTCGGACCTCGTGAAGCCTACCGACCTCGATGGTGACGACGAGCCCGACGAGCCTTAAGGCAACCTCAACCCCCAACGACCCACCCCCTTCCCCTCCCCAAGGGAGGGGGGTCTGGTTAGTTATGGAGGCTGATGTACTGCGGATTTTTCTGCGGAAGCACTATTTAGACTCCCCTCCCTTGGGGAGGGGAAGGGGGTGGGTTGTTGGGGGGTGCGGGCTCTTTGGTGTTCTGGCGGGGGTACGGAGGTGCGGAGGTACGGAGGTGCGGAGGTACGAGAATAGTTCTGGCGGAGGTGCATACCGCCGGTCTATGCGTTCTGCAGCTTGTCGAGTGCGTGCTGCTCTCCGACGATCCAGATGATGTCGCCCTGCTTGAAGCGGTACTGTGGCTTGACGATGGAGAGGTTCTCCTTGCCCTCTTCGAGTCCGACGACCATGCAGCTGTAATGGCTTCGGATGCCACTCTCCTCGAGGGTCTTGCCGAGGAATGGGCTTGCGGCGGCGATGATGAGCTGACGGAGCTTCATCTCACGCTTCTCGATCTCTGGATCTTCAGTGAGCAGCTCGGTGAGCAGGGCGTGTGAGAAGTTGGTGAGCTGGTCGTCGCTGCCGATGACCTGCAGGCGGTCGTTGGGATAGATGGCTGTGTTGCCGTCGGGGATGTTGATGCGCCTTCCTCCTCGAAGAATGCTGCTGATGTGGACGCCATAGCGCTTGCCGAGGTTCAGCTGTCGCAGTGTCTGCCCCATCCACTGGCTGTTGGCAGGCACGTCGAAGTCGGCGATGTGGATATCGCGGTCGAGGAGCCGTCCCTCGTAGAGTGGGCGCTTCTGGCCGTGCACCTGCGCTGCGATGTCGCGTGAGCGGAGGTTGTTGATGAAGAGTCGCTCGAGCCTGATGCTGCGGTGCTTGACGGAACGTGAGAAGATGATGAGTGCGACGACGACGATGCCGAGGGTGATGAGGAGTGCCGTGGTGAAGTGGGAGAGGTGGTGGCAGATGTAGAAGATGAAGGCTACGGCGATGGCGATGCGCAGCAGAACGGTGGAGATGAGCAGCGGCCGGTTGTGGCTGTTCTCGCGCCATAGTGCCTTCCACTCTTCGGAGTGGTTCTTCTTCATGATGATGGCGCGCAGGAAGGGTGCGATGAGGAGTATGGTGACGAGGGCTGCGAGGATGTTGAGAACTGAGAATTGGGTATGGAGTATGGAGAACTGTGAATTGAGAATTGAGAACTGGAAGTTCTGCACCACTGGCAGCACGAACATGAACATGAGGGTGATGACGGCAGCCGAGAGGATGCTGTAGACGAGGGTGTTCATGCCCATCTGGGTGAGCAGCCGCTTCCACAGTGTGGAGTGCTGGCTGTTGAGGGTGGCGTGCTTGGTGCTCATCTGGTTGAGGGCGCTGATGAGGCGCGAGGGGAGACGGTGCTCCAGGGTGTTGTAAACCGGCGTGGCGGCACGTATCATGTAAGGTGTGAGAAAAGTGGTTATGACCGATACGGCCACCACTACCGGATAGAGGAAGTCGCTGATGACGCCGAGGGAGAGGCCCAGCGAGGCGATGATGAACGAGAACTCGCCAATCTGCGCCATGGAGAAGCCGCAGCGCATGGCCGAGCGGAGGCTCTCGCCGCCGAGCATGAAGGCGAAGGAGCCGAAGAGCGACTGGCCAACGATGATGGTGAGGACGAGGACGGCGATGGGCAGGGCGTACTTGGCGAGGATGACTGGGTCGACGAGCATGCCCACAGAGACGAAGAAGATGGCGCCGAAGAGGTTCTTCACGGGCTCGACGAGGCGCTCGATGCGGTCGGCCTCGACGGTCTCGGCGAGGATGCTGCCCATGATGAAGGCGCCGAAAGCTGACGAGAAGCCTACCTTGGTGGAGAAGACGGCCATGGCGCAGCATAGTCCGAGGGAGACGATGAGGAGCATCTCGTTGTTGATGACGCGGCGTACGGAGCGCAGGAGCATGGGTATGGCGAAGATGCCGACGACGAGCCACAGGACGAGGAAGAAGACAATCTTCAGAATGGACGAGAAGAGCTGCTGGCCGCCGGCGCTGCCTTCGGCGATGGCGCTGAGCATGACCATCATGACGATGGCGAGGATGTCCTCAAGGATGAGCACCGACATGACGAGGCTGGCAAACTGCTGCTGACGCAGGCCCAGGTCGTCGAAGGCTTTGTAGATGATGGTGGTGGACGACATGGCGAGCATGCCGCCGAGGAAGATGCAGTCCATGCGTGCCCACCCGAAGGCGTGGCCGGTGAGGATGCCGAGCATCATCATGGCGAAGATGATGGCGACGGTGGAGATGACGGGCGAGGCACCCATCTTCAGAATCTTCTTGAACGAGAAGTCGAGGCCGAGGGAGAACAGCAGGAACATGACGCCAATGTCGGCCCACAGGTGGATGTTCGACATGTCGGCGACGGAGGCGGTATAGGGCATGTGGGGCGAGACGAGGAAGCCGGCGACGATGTAGCCGAGGACCAACGGCTGGCGCAGCCACTTGAAGACAATGGTGACGATGCTGGCAACGATGAGGATGAGTGCAAGGTCGGTGATGAGGGACATGGGAATTGGGAATTGAGAATGGAGAATTGAGAATTGAGAATTATGATTAGTTAATTGAGAATTGAGAGTTGAGAATTGAGAATTTTGAATTGAGAATTATGATTAGTTATTTCGGTACATATAGCTATCTCAGGTGTATCGTAGCGTCAAGTCTATCGACTTCTAACTCCTTCTAACTCCTTCTAACTCCTTCTAACTACTTTTTACTACTTCTTACTCCTTCTAACTCATTGAATTTTCAGCACGGGGGCGATGGCGTTGGTGGGGTCGGGGAGTGTGACGATGAGGCCATCGGCGGTCTGTTGGGACTTCACGCGTCCGTAGCCTAAGAGGGTGACGCGGCTGACCTTGCGCCCATGGCTGTTGCCACGCTTCAGGGTCTTGATGACGAGGCGGTGGTCGTCGGGCCATCCCATGGCGGTGGCATAGAGAAGGCTGCCCTTCTGGTTGAAGCGTACGTCGCGGTAGTCCATGTTGGCATACTGGCCGTCGTTGAAGCCTTGGGCGTTGAGGGCGATGCTCTTCTCGGCGACAGGGCCTTCGCCAAACACTTTCCAGGGGCGTGTGCCGAAGATGCTCTCGCCATTGACGGTCATCCATGCCTCGAGGTCGTCGAGTACCTTGGCCTCATTCTCGTCGTAGGTGCCATCGGCTCGCAGTGGTATGGACAGCAGAAGGTTGCCGTTCTTCGAGACGATGTCGACCAGCATCTTCACCACTTGCCCGGCCGTCTTGTATCGGTTCTTCTCGTAGATGTCGGTGTTGTAGTGCCATCCGCCGATGCAGTTACAGGTCTGCCATGGCTCTGCGACGATGTGGTTAGGAGCGCCACGCTCGACGTCCCACGTCAGTGCCTGTCGCTGCTCGTCGTTGAGGATCTTTCCGAACACCACGCTCTGTGGGTTCTTGTTGTAAAGATGTGTGGCGATGCGCAGGCCGCAGTCGCTGATGTCGTAGAAGGGGAGCACGGTGACGTCGAAGTAGATGAGGTCGGGGTGGTAGCGGTTGATGGCATCGAGCGTGCGGTCGTAGAAGTTGGTGACGAATTCCTGCGAGGGTGTGGCGGCGCCGTGGGTCCAGTCCCACTGGTTGTGGATGGCTCCGTTCCACCACGAGCGCTCGCTCAGCGGGTGGCTCTGACGGTAGAGCAGCTGTGGGTCGAGCCCTTCCCACCACTTGCCCTTGCCGTCGTCGCGTGTCAGGTGGCCGTCGTAGTAGACACCAGCCTTCGGGCCGTTAAGGTCGTAGCGCTGAGCAGGCTCGTACCACGTCCACGCATGGTCGGCGTGGAACGAGATGCCCAGCGGCAGTCCTGCCTTCTTGGCTGCCCGTGCCCATTCCTCGAGGATGTCGCGCTTCGGCCCGATGTTCTTCGAGTTCCATGGCTGGTACTGCGAGTCCCAGAGGTCGAAGTTGTCGTGGTGGTTGCCCAGGACGAAGAAGTACTGTGCGCCGCAGCGCTTGTAATGCTCGACGAGTGCCTCAGGGTCCCAGCGCTCGGCCTTGAAGAGCGGGAGGATGTCCTTGAAGCCGACCTCCGATGGGTGACCGTAATGCTCGACGTGCCACTTGTACTCCCTCGAGCCCTCCATGTAGAGCGAGCGGGCCATCCAGTCGCCTGAGCCCTCGACGCACTGTGGTCCCCAGTGTGCCCAGATGCCAAACTTGGCATCGCGGAACCACTGCGGTGTCTGGTGCTGCCGCAGTGACTGCCACGTCGGTTCGTACTTGCCTGTCAGCATTTGTTCGTGGGCGCCCGTCACGGGCACTTTCCACTGCTGGGCCTCAGTTGTCAGCGCTGCCAGGAGCAGCATGGTGGTTGCCAGAATTGTTCGCATATCAGTCCTCTTGAGTGTATCGTAGCGTCAGGTCTATCGACTTCTAACTCCTTCTAACTCCTTCTAACTCCTTCTATCGACTTCTAACTCCTTCTAACTCCTTTTTACTCCTTCTAACTCCTTCTCACTTGCCTGCCGTCAGTCGGCAGATGTTGATGACCACCTGCATGGCCTTCTCCATCGACTGGATGGGTACGAACTCGTAGGGGCCGTGGAAGTTGAGACCACCGGCAAAGATGTTGGGGCAGGGCAGCCCCATGAACGACAGCTGGGCGCCATCGGTACCGCCGCGGATGGGCTTCACCTTAGGCTCGACGCCGGCATCGCGCATGGCCTGCAGGGCGATGTCGATGACGTGGTGCACAGGCTCCACTTGCTCGCGCATGTTGTAGTATTGGTCGTTGATGTCGGCCGTGACCGTGCCCTCGCCATACTGTGCGTTCATCTGGTCGACACAGGCTTGCATGCGCTGCTTGCGGGCCTCGAACTTCTGGCGGTCGTGGTCGCGGATGATGTAGCTCAGGCGGGCCTGCTCGCAGCTGGTCTGCATGCCTGTGAGGTGGAAGAAGCCCTCGTAGCCCTCGGTGGTCTCAGGACGCTCGTCGGCGGGCAGCAACTGGGTAAACTCAGCGGCGAGCAGCGAGGCGTTGCGCATCTTGCCTTTGGCGTAGCCTGGATGCACGCTCATGCCCTTGATGGTGATTTTGGCCGATGCGGCGTTGAAGTTCTCGTACTCCAGCTCGCCCACGTCGCCGCCATCCATGGTGTAGCCCCACTGGCAGCCGAAGCGTTTGACGTCGAAGTGGTGGGCGCCCATGCCTATCTCCTCGTCGGGATTGAAGGCCACGCGTATCTTGCCGTGCTTCACCTCTGGGTGGGCCTTGAGCCACACCATGGCCTGCACGATTTCGGCGATGCCGGCCTTGTCGTCGGCGCCGAGCAGGGTGTGGCCGTCGGTGACGATGAGGTCCTCGCCCTTGTGGAGCAGCAGTTCAGGGAATTTCTCTGGCGAGAGGGTGGTGCCGTCGGCATTGAGGAGGATGTTGCTGCCGTCGTAGTGCTCGACGATGCGCGGCTTGATGTCTTTGCCAGAGCAGTCGGGCGATGTGTCGTAGTGTGAGATGAAGCCGATGACGGGCACCTCTTCTTTTGAATTGAGATTTGAGATTTGAGGATTGAGATTGGCGGGCAGTGTGGCGTAGATGTAGCCCCGCTCGTCCATGACGACCTCGTCGAGGCCCTCGTTGATGAGTTCGTTCTTCAGGTATTCAGCGAAGACGAGCTGCTTCGCGGTGCTTGGTACGGTCTGGCTCTCTTCGGCCGACTGTGTGTCGAACTTGGTGTAGTTCAGGAATCGTTCTGTGAGGTTCATAGTTTTGTTGATTAGTTGTTCTATTATAATAATAAGGTTCGCATGTGCGTTAGGATGGGGGCAGCGTGCTACATCCGCTTCAGACGGATGACGCGGCTGGCAAACTGACGGCCGAGGGTGGCGTCGAGGCCGGTCTCCATGAGGAATTTTCCGCTGAACGTCTTGTCCTCGAAGTAGTGGCTGCGCTCGGCACACTCGAACTCGTTGAGGCGGTAGGTGGCGTTGGGGTCGAGGCCGGCCATGTGCCATCGGGGCGTCTCCAGGCCTACGTAGTTCTCGAATTTGTAGCAGAAGAACACGGCCTCCGACTTGTCGGCGGTGACGAACATCTCGCTGCAGAAACCGTTGCCCTCGTAGGGCGAGAGCAGGCGATACTGGTCGCCAAGCTGGACGATGGGGCGTATCTCCTTGTAGAAGGCCATGGCCTTCTTGGCATAGGCACGCTCCTGGTCGTTGAGGTCGCTGGGCTTCATCTCCATGCCCAGGCGGCCCGTCATGGCGACGTCGAAGCGGAACTTCAGGGGAATGACGCGGCTCGTCTGGTGATTAGGCGAAGCACTGACGTGCTGGGCCATGGCCATCGGTGGGAAGAAGTGGCTGGTGCCCCACTGGATGAAGAGTCGCTGCTGGGCGTCGGTGTTGTCACTCACCCAGAACTCGTCGAAATACGGCATGAAGCCCCAGTTGACGCGACCGCCTCCGCTGGAGCATAGCTGGATGACGAGGTCGGGATAAGCCTGGCGGATGCGCTTCAGCACGCTGTGCAGTCCGCGATGGTAGTCAACGAAGAGGTGACTCTGGCGGTCGGCCGTCAGATAGCTGCTGCCGTAGTTGTTCATCGACATGTTGCAGTCCCACTTGATGTAGTGCAGCGTGGGGTTCTCTTTCATCAGGTTGGCAACGATGCTGACGACGTAGTCCTGCACCTTGGGGTTCGAGAGGTCGAGCACCAGCTGGGTGCCGCCACGACCTTTCGACAGCTCGCGGGTGGGGTGGGCCACCACCCAGTCGGGATGGGCTTCGAAGAGCTCGCTCTGGCTGTTGGTCATCTCGGGCTCAATCCAGATGCCGAACTTCAGGCCACGGTCCTCGGCGGCTTTCACCAGGGCGGGGATGCCTTGGGGCAGCTTCACCGTGTCGGTCATCCAGTCGCCCAGTGCCTTGTCGTCGTAGGTACGGCGGTACTTGCGTCCGAACCAGCCGTCGTCGACCACAAAGAGCTCGCCGCCCAGGTCGCTGATGCCGTCCATGAGCTGTTCGCACACCTCCTGGTTGACGTTCATGTAGACGCCCTCCCACGAGTTCAGCAGGATCTCACGCAGTGTCTTGCCGTTGTGCAGCTGGCCATTGCGGCCCCAGCGATGGAAGGCACGGCTCACACCGCCTTTGCCCTCTTCGCTGTAGGCCAGTGCCAGTTCTGGCGTCTGGAACGTCTCGCCGGGTTTCAGCGTGTAGGCGGTATGCAGATCGTCGATGCCGGCAATCAGCGTGTGGCGGTATTTGCCGCGTGTGTCGATGCGCAGCTTGTAGTTGCCTGTCCAGCAGAGGGCGGCGCCGATGACGCGCCCGCTGTTCTCCTGTGGCCTACCGTCGAGCGAGATCATCACCTCGGCACGGTCGTCCATGGCTGTGCGCACACCGTCGTGGTTGACAATGGTTTTCAGCCCTGGCGTCAGGGGCTCTTCAGTCATGCCGGCCTCCTGTCCCCAGGAGCCGTGGAAGTGGGTCAGCCATGCCCCCTCCTGTCGCATGGTCATCACGCCGCTGGCGTACTGCTCAAGCCTGACGGCCTTCTTCTCGCCATTGCGAATCACCGTCCATGTCACAATCACGTCGCTCTGGTCGTTGGCACGGTAATAGAGGTCCACAAAGAAGTCGTACTTCTTGTCCTTAAGCGAGATGATGGTCTCGTCGCCCTCCTGGCGGCAGCCTGTCACCACCAGCTCTGTCGACATGTTGCCATCGCTGTGGGTCACGCTCAGAGCCGTCTCGTCAAAACTGTTGAGGCCGAAGGCGGGGTAGGCATCGTAGTTGATGCTCATGGCGTCGTACACCTCATGGGCCTGATCGGGCCTGATGCGCGAGCCGTAGTAGTGGATTTGTGGTGTCTGACCCTCGTTCACGGCGAGCATCAGCGTCGTCTTCGGTGTGTTCACAAACACGTCGCCTGCACTGGCTCCTAGGCTCAGGGTCAAGGCTAATGTGGTAATCGGTAATCTTTTCATTATTATTAGGAATGTGTTATTGTTATCGGAACGTTGCTGAATCATTGTGGTGGGGCTTACCCCGTTTGTCGCAATATTGCTGCAAAGATACAAATAAAATGCCGAATATCGTTGTTTTTTTGGAAGATTAACGCAATTCACCTGCACTTCTGTAGGGGCAGGCCCATTCTTGCGTCCCTGTGGTAGCAAGCGAGCAGAGCTCGAGCGCCCGAGCTGCGCTCGCCTACCCGTAGCCTTTGTGCCAGCCCGTTGGGCCGTCAGAGCCAGTGTGCCTTTTATTTTAAGACAACACAAACAACAAGAACAACTTATTCAACCACCGAATGAACAAAGACAACATTCTGGGCGCAAGCGCCCATCCGCAACAACGCATCGGTGGTACGCGGTTTGATCAGAATGGAGTTGAGGAGTTGGGGAGTAAAGGAGTTGGGGAGTTGAGGAGTTGTGGAGTTGTGGAGTTGAGGAGTAGTGGAGTTGAGGAGTTGGGAAGTTGAGGAGGTAAAGGAGATAGAGGAGTAAGTGAATAGGGGCGTTTTTTCGACTTTTCTCGCCCTTTTTTTGCTTAAAGAGTGAAAAACTCCAATAAATTTGTTGTTTCTCTCGTTTTTTTTATAACTTTGCGGTCAAAAGTGAAAGACTATGGCAACAGTAGACGACAAAAAAGTGATTTTCTCGATGGTGGGCGTGAGCAAGACCATCCAGCAGAACCAAAAACAAGTACTCAAGAACATCTATCTCAGCTTTTTCTATGGCGCGAAGATCGGCATCATCGGTCTGAACGGCGCTGGTAAGTCAACGCTGATGAAGATTATTGCCGGCCTCGACCAGCAGTTTCAGGGCCATGTGGTGTGGAGTCCTGGCTACAGCGTGGGCTACCTGCCGCAGGATCCGCCCCTCGACGAGACGAAGACGGTGAAGGAAAACGTGATGGAGGGCGTGCAGCACGTCTATGACGCACTGGCCGAATACGATGCCATCAACGTGAAGTTCGGACTGCCTGAGTACTATGAAGATGCAGACAAGATGGACCAGCTGATGGCACGTCAGGCCGAGCTGCAGGACATCATCGACTCCACTGACGCATGGAACATGGACTCGAAGCTCGAGCGTGCGATGGACGCCCTGCGCTGTCCGCCTGCCGACTGGCCCGTCGTGAACCTCAGTGGTGGTGAGCGCCGCCGTGTGGCCCTCTGCCGCCTGCTGCTTCAGAAGCCCGACGTGCTGCTGCTCGACGAGCCTACGAACCACCTCGACGCCGAGTCGATCGACTGGCTCGAACAGCACCTGCAACAATATGAGGGCACTGTCATCGCCGTCACCCACGACCGCTACTTCCTCGACGATGTGGCCGAGTGGATACTGGAACTCGACCGTGGCGAGGGCATCCCCTGGCGTGGCAACTACTCGTCGTGGCTCGAGCAGAAGTCGCAGCGCCTGGCACAGGAGGAGAAGACAGCCTCGAAGCGCCGTAAGACGCTGGAGCGCGAGCTGGAGTGGGTGCGCATGGCTCCCAAGGCACGTCAAGCCAAGGGTAAGGCCCGCCTGAACTCTTACGACAAGATGCTGAACGAGGAGCAGAAACAGAAGGAGGAGCGCCTGGAGATCTTCATTCCCAACGGCCCACGCCTTGGCAACAAGGTCATTGAGGCCGAGCACGTCGCAAAGGCGTTTGGCACGAAGACCCTCTTCACCGACCTCAACTTCATGTTGCCACCCAATGGCATCGTGGGCGTCATAGGCCCCAACGGTGTGGGTAAGACCACGCTCTTCCGCCTCATCATGGGCTTGGAGCAGCCCGATGGCGGCACGTTCACTGTCGGCGAGACTGTCAAGCTGAGCTACGTCGACCAGCAACACACCGACATTGACCCAGCGAAGAGCGTCTACCAGGTGGTGAGCCAGGGCAACGAGACCCTTCGCATGGGTGGCCGCGACATCAACGTACGTGCCTATCTGTCGCGCTTCAACTTCAGCGGCGTCGACCAGGAGAAAAAGTGCGGCGTGCTCAGTGGCGGTGAGCGCAACCGCCTGCAGCTGGCCCTGGCCCTGAAGCAGGAGGGCAACGTGCTGCTGCTCGACGAGCCTACCAACGACATCGACGTGAACACGCTGCGTGCCCTTGAGGAAGGTTTGGAGAACTTTGCCGGCTGTGCTGTTGTCATCAGCCACGACCGCTGGTTCCTCGACCGCATCTGTACGCATATCCTGGCTTTCGAGGGCGACGGGCAGGTGTTCTATTTCGATGGCAACTACAGCGACTACGAGGCTAACAAGGCTCAGCGCCTGGGCCTCGCCGAGCTAAAACGCACGCGCTACCGCAAACTGATGGAAGACTAATTTCATTTTACGATTTTACGATTTCACGATTTCACTATTTCGCAATTTCATAATTTCTCAATTTCGTATGAACATTACCAAGACAATGATGACCATCGGCCTGGCTACGGCCATGATTCAGCTCACATCGTGCACTGGTGGCACCACCAGCGAGAACCCTTTGCTGCAGGAGAGCACCCTGCCTTTCGGCGCCCCTGACTTCAGTAAGATCAAGGCGTCCGACTACCTGCCCGCCATCAAGGCAGGCATCGAACAGCAGCGCCAGAACATTGCCGCCATCGCCAACGACACGACAGCGGCTACGTTCGAGAACACCATCGTGGCCTACGCTGAGAGCGGTGTGCTCCTGGAGCGCGTGGCCAACATCTTCTTCGGACTGACGAGTGCCGACAAGACACCCGAGATTGCCGAGACCGAGAAAACTGTGACACCTCTGCTCACCGACCTGAAGAACGAGATTGTGTTCAACAAAGCGCTATTCGCGCGTATTAAAGAGGTGTACGACCGCGACCACGACAGCTTGCAGGGCGAGGACCAGAAGCTGCTCGAGGAAGTCTACAAGGAGTTCGTGCGCGCTGGTGCCTTGCTCAGCGATGAGAAGATGGAGCGCATGAAGGCCATCAACCTCCGCATCGCCGACCTGCAGCAGCAGTGGGGCGACCAGCTGCCCGATGCCACCAATGCCGCCGCCGTGTGGGTCGACAGCAAGGAGGAGCTCGCAGGCCTCAGCGAGGCCGACATTGCCCAGTGCAAGGCCGATGCCGAGAACCTGGGCGGCAAGGCTCCCTACTGCATCGTCATCGTCAACACCACGCAGCAGCCACTGCTTACCACCCTCGACAACCGCGACCTGCGCCGCCGTGTCTTTGAGGCTTCCATCCATCGTGCCGACGGTACGTCGCCCGACCACAACACCTTCGCCCTCGTGGCCGAGATTGCCAAGCTCAGAGCTGAGCAGGGCGAGCTGATGGGCTATCCCAACTATGCTGCCTACTCGCTGGAGAAGACCATGGCAGGCACACCCGACAAGGTCTATGCCTTCCTGCGCCAGCTGATAGCCGCCTACACGCCGAAGGCTGATGCCGAGACGAAGGCCATCGAGGCCTATGCCCGTCAGACCATGGGCGCCGACTTCCAGCTGCAGCCTTACGACCGCTTCTACTACTCAGCCAAGATGAAGAAGGAGCAGCTGAACATCTCGGACGACGAGGTGAAGCCCTACTTCAACCTCGACAGCGTGCAGCAGAACGGCGTCTTCTATGCCGCCAACCGTGTCTACGGCCTCACCTTCAAGGAGCGCAAGGACGTGCCCGTCTATCATCCCGACATGAAGGTGTTCGAGGTCATCGACCGTGATGGCAAGCCGCTGGCACTCTTCTACAGCGACTACTTCCGCCGTCCCACCAAGCGTGGCGGCGCCTGGATGAGCGAGTTCCAGCAGCAGAGCACGCTACGTGGCGAGCTGCCCATCATCTACAATGTGACCAACTATGCCAAGGCCCCTGACGGACAGCCCTCGCTGCTGACATGGGACGAGGTGACCACCCTCTTCCATGAGTTTGGCCACGCCCTCCACGGTATGCTTGCCAATTGCAAATATGCCATGCTCAGCGGCACGAACGTCGCCCGCGACTTTGTGGAGATGCCGTCGCAGTTCAACGAGTCGTTTGCTACCATTCCAGAGGTGTTCGACCACTATGCCCGCCATGCCGTCACAGGCGAACCCATGCCGGCCGAGCTGAAGGAGCGCATGCTCAACTCTATCAATTTCCACTCGGCCTATGCCATGGGCGAGAACCTTGCTGCCACCTGCCTCGACATGGCTTGGCACATGCTGCCATCGGCCGAAGTGCCTACTGCCGAGCAGGCTGCTGAGTTCGAGACGAAGGCCCTGCAGGCAATCGGTCTGCTCAACACACAGATACCGCCGCGCTATTCGACCAGCTATTTCAACCACGTCTGGGGCAGTGGCTATGCTGCTGGCTACTACAGCTACCTCTGGACAGAGGTGCTCGCCGTCAACATTGCCGACTGCTTTGCACAGCGTGGCCCGCTGAAGCCTGAGGTGGGTCAGGACCTGCGTGACAAGATTCTCAGTCGTGGCAATACGGGCGACCTGATGCAGATGTTCACTGACTTTACAGGCATGCAGCAGCCTGATCCCTCAGCCCTGCTGAAGGCTCGCGGACTGTAACTCCCCATCTCCCCAAATTCCCAACTCCTCAACTCCCCAAATTCCCAACTCCACAAAAATGGCAAAGAAACGCAGATGGCACTGCCTGCCTGGGCAGGCGCCCACAGAGTTTGACAAGCAAATCATGTATTGGGAGAACAAGGGCAAGCTTGTTCCCACACGTGAACTGATAAAGACCCCTGAACAGATAGAGGGCATACGACGTGCTGGCGTCGTCAACACGGGTGTGCTCGATGCTGTGGCGGCAGTCATCCATGAAGGCATGAACACGCTGGAGATCGACCAGATATGTCGCAAGTACTGCGAGGAACACAACGCGATACCCGCCTGCCTCGGCTATGGTGGTGACGACGACACCCAGCCATACCCCATGAGCGTCTGTACGAGCATCAACGAGGTGGTGGCCCATGGCATCCCCAAGGAGGAGGATGTGCTTCAGGAGGGCGACATCATCAACGTCGACTTCACCACCATTCTCGATGGCTACTATGCCGATGCCTCGCGCATGTTCATCATTGGTAAAACGACGCCAGAGAAGGAACAGTTGGTGCGCGTTGCCCGTGAGTGCTTGGAAATAGGCATGGAGGCCGCCAAGCCTTGGGGCTTCGTGGGCGACATTGGCCACGCCATCAAGAAGCACTGCAAGAAGTATGGCTATGGCATCGTGAAGGACCTCGCTGGCCACGGCGTGGGCCTGAAGTTCCATGAAGAGCCCGACGTTGACCATGACGCCCATCGCGGCACGGGCATGCTCCTCGTCCCTGGCATGGTGTTTACCATTGAGCCGATGATCAACATGGGGTCGTGGCGCGTCTTCATCGATGCTGACGACCCCTACGGCTGGGAGGTCATCACTGAGGACGAGTTGCCAAGTGCCCAGTGGGAGCACACGCTGCTCATGACTGAGCACGGCGTGGAAGTGCTGACATACTGAAGCCTAAATCGCCTACACGAGGGATAAGCAAGAATGAGACCTCCCCTAACCCCTCCTGTAGGAGGGGGATAATATACTTCTTCCGCGGAAAAGGTAACTTATCCCCCTCCTGCAGGAGGGGTTAGGGGAGGTCTCTTTGGAACGTAAATGGCATGGTTGGGGGAGGTCTCTTTGGACGTAAATGGCTGGGTTAGGAGAGGTCTTCATGCTAAAACAATGTGAAAGCCTCCATTGTTTTTGCGTTTTATAGATATATAACATTTTTTCTTCGTTTGTTTAAACAATTATGCGTACTTTTGTGCAATAAACTGAGACTATTATCATTATGACAACACGAAGACAATTTCTGAAAGAGATGGGTATGGCAGCTGGGGCCTTGGCATTGGGCTCCGTAAGCGATGTGCTCAATGCTGCCGAGAAGAAAGCTGCGCCGAAAGGTGAGAAGGTGAAGGTCGCCATTATCGGCATCGGTAACCGCGGTGAGCAGTTAGTTGATGATTTCCAGCGGACAGGCATGGTGGAAGTGGTGGCGCTCTGCGACGTCGACATGCAGGGTAAGCACACCCAAAAGGTGCAGGGGCTGTTTCCCAATGCCAAGCGCTTTACCGACTTCCGCGAGCTGTTCGAGAAATACAGCACGCAGTTCGATGCGGTGGTAGCGGCCACTCCCGACCATATTCACTTCCCCATTGCCATGATGGCACTGGAATATGGCAAGCACATCTACCTGGAGAAGCCTATGTGCCGCACGTTCCACGAAGCAGAGCTGATGATGGACAGCGCACGCCGCCATCCACAGGTGGTGACACAGGTGGGCAACCAGGGCCATTCGGAGGGTAACTATTTCCAGTTCAAGGCGTGGAAGGAGGCTGGCATCATCCGCGATGTCACCGCTGTGACGGCCCACATGAACAACAGTCGCCGCTGGCATAAGTTCGATGCTGGCATGTCGCGTCCGCCAAAGGCTGACACACTGCCCGCAGGCATGGACTGGGACGTCTGGCTGGGAGCTTGTCCATGGCACGACTACTCGGACAAGTACCACTATGGCGACTGGCGCTGCTGGTACGACTTTGGCATGGGGGCACTGGGCGACTGGGGTGCCCACATCCTCGATACGGTTCATGAGTTCCTGGACTTGGGACTGCCCTACGAGGTGACGATGAAGTATTGCAATGGGCATAACGACTACTTCTATCCCTACTCCTCGACCATCCTCTTCCGCTTTGGCGCTCGTCAGGGCATGCCGCCGTGCGACATCACTTGGTATGATGGTGTCGACAACCTGCCCCCATTGCCTGCCAACTACGGACAGTCGGCATATAATCCTAACATCCCTTCGACGAATCAGGGTAGCACGCCTGTGGCCGAGCTGAACCCAGGCAAGATAATCTATGGTGGCGATCTGACGTTCAAGGGTGGTAGCCACGGCAGCACCCTCGAGATTCTGCCTTCGGCCAGGGCTGAGGCTGTGAAGGCTCACCTGCCAGAGGTGCCGCAGAGCCCGTCGAACCACTACGAGAACTTCTTGCTGGCCTGTCAAGGGCGTGAGAAGGCACGCTCGCCATTCGAAATCAATGGTGTGCTGAGTCAGGTGTTCTGCCTGGGCGTCATTGCCCAGCGACTGAACACGCAACTGTTCTTCGACCCACGTACCAAGCAGTTTACCAACAACGCCTTTGCCAACGCCCTGCTCTCAGGCATGCCGCCACGCAAGGGATGGGAGGAGTTCTATATAAAGAGAATAGTGAATAGTAAATAGTGAAAAGTGGGCAACGGTTCAACACGGTTTAAGACGGTGAAGAGAAAAGAGTGGCTTCCGCTATCATTATGAATTTTGCATTATTAATGATGAATTAAAAAGATGAAGAAAATATTTGCATTTATGTTTTGTGTGGCCTTTGGGCTGATGGCCCAGGCGCAGCAGTGGGAGTCACTGTTCAACGGCAAGAACCTGAGCGGCTGGAAGCAGCTGAACGGTAAGGCCAAGTATATGGTAAAGGACAACACCATCGTGGGACAGCCTGTGATGGGACAGCCAAACTCGTTCCTGACGACGAAGAAGCTGTATGGCGACTTCATCCTGGAGTTCGAGTTCCGCGTCAGCGACGGCATCAACTCAGGCGTGCAGTTCCGTAGTGCTGCTTCGAAAGACTATCAGAATGGACGCGTACACGGGTACCAATTTGAAATAGACCCCAGCGAGCGTGCCTGGACGGGCGGCATCTACGACGAAGCCGACCGCCTGTGGATCTACCCGCTGACGAAGAACCCTCGTGCTCGCGAGGCTTTCAAGCATGAGGAGTGGAACAAGGCCCGCATAGAGTGCTGTGGCAACATGATACGTACGTGGGTCAACGACGTGCCCTGTGCCCGCCTGTGGGACAACTATCGTCCAGAGGGATTCATCGCCCTGCAGGTGCATCAGGTGGGGTCGAAGGCCGACGAGGCAAAGACTGTCAGCTGGCGCAACATCCGCATCTGTACCAAGGACGTGGAACAGTATCTGACGAAGAGCGAGCGCGACCGCACGTCTGAGGTGAACCTCATTGACAACACGCTGTCGCCCACAGAGTCGGCCCAGGGTTGGAAACTGCTCTTCGATGGCCAGACCACGAATGGTTGGCGTGGTGCCAAACTGGATGGATTCCCTGAGAAGGGATGGACGGTGAGCGATGGGGCGTTGCATGTGCACTCCAGCGATGGTGCCGAGAGTGCCAATGGCGGCGACATCGTGACCACTCGCACTTGGAAGAACTTCATACTGAAGGTGGACTTCAAGATTACGGAGGGGGCCAATAGCGGCATCAAGTACTTCGTGGATCCTACGCTGAACAAGGGTGCTGGCTCAGCCATCGGCTGTGAGTTCCAGATACTTGACGACCTGCGCCATCCAGACGCTAAGCTTGGCGTGAAGGGTAACCGCAAGCTGGGCGCCCTCTACGACCTTATCCCTGTGAGCGACTCGAAGCCTTTCGACATTAATAAGTTCAACACGGCGATGGTCATTGTTCGTGGCAACCATGTGGAGCACTGGCTCAACGGCGAGAAACTGCTGGAGTACGAGCGCAACACGCAGGAGTGGGACGCCTTGGTGGCTTATAGCAAATATCGTGACTGGCCTAATTTTGGCAACCAGCCCGAAGGCTACATCCTGCTGCAGGACCATGGCGATGCGGTCAGCTTCAAGAACATCAAGATTCTTGAGCTGCCTGACCAGACGGATATGCCTCGCCAGCCTCGTGGCCAGTGGCGGCGATGATAACAATATGTGCCCTGTGAAGGTTGCACTTGGCACTTTGTGAAGGCTGTACTTGGCACTTTGTCAGACCTTCTTTGGCGTACTGTTAAGACCTTCTTTTGCCTCCTGTTAAGACCTCCCCTAACCCCTCCTGTAGGAGGGGGATAAGTTACCTTTTCCGCGGAAAGTCTATCTTATCCTCCTCCTACAGGAGGGGTTAGGGGAGGACTCTTTAGGCGTAAATAGCGTGGTTAGGGGAGGTCTATTTAGGCGTAAATAGCGTGGTTAGGGGAGCTCTCTTCAGACGCAAACGACATGGTTAGTGAAGTTCGTCACTCTGCACCTCGACGAGGCGATTGGCATAGACAAACCAGAGGAAGCCACGCAGGTTGGTGTGGCTCATGCGTGCAAGCAGCTCCATGTAGTTGCGCACTTGCTTGTAGTAATCGTCGCACTCGTGTCCGAACTTAAAGTCGACGACGATGGTCTGCTTTCCGTCTGTCATCACGCGGTCAGGTCGCCGCTCTCGCAGTTGGCCTGTCTCAGGGTCGATGTCGATGATGGCACACTCGTTGAACAGTGTCCATCGTGGTGAGAAGAAATCGGCCACGCGTGGGTCGGCCAATCGTATGCGGATAAGTTTCTCGATGCGCTCGCGCGTGAGACGGCTATCGTAGAGGATACCATCAAGCTCAAGGCGGCTGAGGGCAGTCTCGATGTCGGCAGTGGTGCGGATTGTGGAGAATACCTCGTGGAGGACAGTGCCAAGCTGAATATAGTTGTCTTGGCGTGCCTGTTCGTCGTCAGCGTCAGGCTTGGCGAAGCGGCTGCTCTGATTGCTCTGTCGGAAATCTACTTTGAGGGGTAGGGGAGTGATGGCCACTTCGAGGGGCTCGGCAGGTGCGAGGAAAGGATTGGGGGATTGAGGATTGAGAATTGAGGATTGAGAATTGGGGGAATTGAGAATTGAGGATTGAGAATTGGGGGAATTGAGGATTGAGAATTGAGAATTGAGAATTGTGGATTGAGAATTGGGGGAATTGAGGATTGAGGATTGAGAATTGAGAATTGTGGATTGAGAATTAGAGTTAGTTTCTTCCTGCTGGGAAACATCTTCCTTTTGCTGTGTGGTACCGTAGACGAAGTGTAATGGCTGTGTGTGGTCTTTGACAGGTGGCAGGCTGAGGATGGCTCCAGGAAGGGCTTTGGCAACCATTGGCAGGGCCTGCTCGATGACGGCTGAACGTGACGAGCTGGTGCCACGACGTCCGTAGACGTAGAGCTTCCGTTCGGCACGTGTGAAGGCGACGTAGAGCAGGTTGAGATTGTCGACGATTGTCTGCGTGTGCTCCTCAGCGTAGTCTCTCTCGTAGATAGTGCCCATCATGCCTTTCTGTGAGAAGTCGATAGGTGCCAGGGGTAGCTCGTCGTAGGGTGCCTCTGCTGGCTGGCACCAGATGGTGTCACGATGCTCCATAGTCCAGTCGCAGAAGGGGATGAGGACGCAGGGGAACTCCAGTCCCTTCGACTTGTGGATAGAGATGATACGCACGCCGTTGACTTGCGGACTTTGGATGGTCTTGGCGCAGAGCGTCTCGTCCCATTCACGCAGGAAGCTGGCAATGTCAGTCGAGTGGTCGTTGATGTAGGCTGCCACATAGTCGTAGAAGGCACAGAGGTAGGCACTCTGCCCGTCCATGCGCTGCAGTTGGAAGATGTCGTAGAGGCGCTCAACGAGCTCGTAGAGGGGCAGGCGCAGCAGGTCGGCCGTGAATTCGGGAGGCAGTGGGCCGTCGAGACGTCCTGAGTAGACCTTGCGCAGGTAGGCGCCAGGGAGTGCCGCGTTCTTTGCGTTGGGCGTCGGGTGCTGCGTGTTGAGGTAGTTGATGGCTTGTATGATGGTGCTGACAGCTGGTGAGGCGTCGAGGCGGAAAGCCTCGTCGCTGACGACGGTAATGTCAGGCAGCTGCTCCATGAGGTAGTTGGCGATGGGGGGTATGTGCTTGTTGACGCGCACGATGATGGTGATGTCGGTGGGTGGCATGCCCTCGCTGAGCAGCTGGCGTATCTGGGTGGCCAGCGCGTCGAGCGTCGCCTGCCGATAGTCGGCAACAGGTAGCAGTGTCACCTCTACGTACCCCTCGTCAGGTCGGTTCTCTGGAATGAGCTGGCAGACGTCATCGTAGGCTGTCACCTGCTCCAAGCGTGCCGCCTCCTGGAAGAAGGCGTTGTTGAAGTCGATGATGCGACGAGCTGAACGGAAGTTGGTTGCCAGCGGGTGGATAGTGAGTCGCTCATCAGCATTGTCAAACTGCTGGCTGATGTTGGCCAGCAGTCGCCAGTCACCACTTCGCCAGCGGTAGATGCTCTGCTTGACGTCGCCGACGATGAGGCTCTCGGAGCCTTGGTGGCTCATGGCCTCTTCGAGCAGAACCTTGAAGTTGCTCCACTGGGTGGTCGACGTGTCTTGGAACTCGTCAATCATGATGTGCTCAAGCTGCGTGCCGATCTTCTCGAAGATGAAGGGCGAGTCGCTGCCATCGATGAGGTCGTGGAGCAGCTGCTGCGTGTCGCTGAGCAGAAAGCGATTGGCATCGACGTTCAGCTGGCGCACCTTGTCCTCAATGCTGCTGAGCAGGCGTAGCTGCGAGAGGTGGCTCAGCGTCAGGTCGGCACTGCCGTAGAGACGCCACAGACGCTGATGGACGTCCATCGAGTGTCGCAGGTGTGCCGTCAGGTCATTGGCAGCCTCCGTGTTCGTGGCTCGTTTTGTGAACCACTTGGTAGGATCGTCAAGACACTCTCGGACGCGCTTGCCAATGATCGAGGTGTCGAACGTGCCCTGCTGCAGCTTGACGAAGAAGCTGGCGCCTCCCCCTGCGCCGTACGACAGGTCGCTGACGTTGAGGCCGTGGCGATCGAGCAGTGCGAAGAACTCGTCGGCCAGTGCTGTCAGCCCCTTCTGGGCCTTGGCACGCTCACGGCGCAGCATGTCCTGATAGCTGTCGAAGAACCCCTTTTGGCCGATGACCTCGTGCAGGCGTCGGCTCTGCTGCTTGTAGTAGTCGCGGAAGATGGTTCGTCCGAACTGCTTGATTTGCGCAATGACATTCCACGACTGGTCGTCGCTGATGCTGTCCATGATGTAGCGCAGCACCCACTGCAGCATGAGGTCGGTGGTGCTGAGGTTGTCGATGAGCTGGTCGACGGCCTGCTGCTCCACCTGCTCGTCGTTGAGGCCGATGCGCAGGTTAGCCGTCAGCTCCAGTTCGCGGGCCAGGTTACGCAGCACGCTCTGGAAGAACGAGTCGATGGTCTCCACACGGAAGTAGCTGTAGTTGTGGAGCAGGTTGTGCAGGGCGATGCCTGCCTGCCGACTGACGACATCGGGGGTGACACCAAGGGCCTGTTGCACCTTCGTAGCGTAGGTCTGCGACTTGGGCAGCTGTCGCCAGATGCCATAGAGCTGGCTGAGGATGCGCATCTTCATCTCCTCCGTGGCCTTGTTGGTGAAGGTGACGGCGAGTATCTGGCGGTAGGCCTGTGGATTGCGCACCAGCAGTTTGATGTATTCGACGGCTAGTGTGAATGTCTTGCCGCTGCCAGCACTGGCACGGTAGACGGTGAGTGAAGGGCGTGGCGTGGTGTTTACCATCTGCGGAATAGTTCGAATGTGAATTTGGCACCGACCTCCTCGAAATCATTGCCGAAGAAGCTGGCGAAGGCACCTACTGAGAAGATGCGGCATGTGAAGCCGTAGCCCAGCTCAGTGTAGGGTCGGTGGACGGTCTGCAGCAGGATGCTGTTGACGTAGGCACGCTCGCGCTCTACATAGCGTCCGACGATGGGCACGAGCGATGCCAGCAGCAGTGGCGACTCGTACGAGATGTTGCCACGAGCATAGTAGTCGGAATTGTTGTAGTAGCGTGCCGATAGCAGCTGGAAGTTGCCTGTCCAGTCGTCGTCCCAGCCCTCTGGCAGGTTGTTATCGCGGAAGTTGGTGTAGTCCATGAAGTAGTTCTTGACACGGTGTGAGTAGAAGCCTCCGCCGAAGCGCAGGTTCAGGGTCTGCATGCGACTCATGCGGTGCTTCACTGACATGTCGAACTCCCAGCGCTCGTACTCCAGGTCCTCGTAGTGGCGCTCCTTGCGAGGACTCTTCATGCCTCGCTCATAGTCGATGGTGATGACAGGGCCGTGCTTCAGTGGGCGCAGCTTGAGCGACACTGAGGGTGCGAAGCTGCGGTACTCGCTGGGCTTGCCGTACTGCTGCATGGCAAGGGCGTTGACAGCCTTACGCTGGTGGAACACGAAGCCCGTCTCGAGGGTCAGCCAATAGGCAAATTTGTAGCTGTTGAGGCCGCGCAGGTACATGTCGTCGAAGCTGTCGAGGTCTTTCCCCTCAAGCTCTGGCAGCTCGCCCTGCTCGCTTTTGATCTCCTCGAGGACGGTGTTGTTGGCAATGCGGTTGCCGTTACCCCAGACCAGGTCCACGTGGCCTTCGTGCTTGGGGTTGTAGTCGAAGCGCATCGGCACGGTGTAGTAGAACTTGTGGAACTTGAAGTTGTAGCCGATGGTGGGGTCTACGTGCAGCTCCAGCTTCTTGGTGAGTTGGAAACGCGAACGCAGTCGCATCTTGTACGAGAAGCCCTTGCGGTGGCTGTAGCTGAGGTACTGTGGGTTGATCAGTGGCGACAGGCGCAGGTAGGCATGCTCTGTTTGACTTCGCAGGGGTCGGACAAGCGTCTCGCCGATGTCGTCCCACGACATGGCTTTCGCTTGTTTCTTCTTGGCTGGCTTCTGCTGGGCGATGGCAGTGGAATCGGCAACAATGGTGTCCGCGACGACTGCAGGTGCGCGCAGACTGTCGTACTCCGCATAGACGGCCAGCTCTGAGGGTGTGAGACTGAAGGGACGCACGGAGTCGATGAGCTGGCGGTCGCCACGCACATTGACGGTGTCGGGCAGTGTGACAGGGCAGTCGAAGGCAGCCTCGAAGTGCGAGGTGATGCGGTTGCCAAGGAAACGGAACTCGATGTCGGTCTTTGTCAGGCGTGGCAGGATGGACGGCATGTCGAAGTCGCCCTGCATGGTCTGTGTCGAGAAGCGAATCATGTCGAACTCGCCAGCCATCTCCACCTGCAGGATGCGGCCTGTCTCTGGGTCGACAAGGGCCTTGCCATTCACCAGCTGGGTGTTGTTGACGAAGCGTGGGCGGAAATAGACACGCGCCAGGAAGCTGTAGATCCTGACCACACTGTACTTGTAGTAGAGGCGGTTGTCGCGATGGAAGGGCGAGAGGATATGGTCGCCGTAGATGGTCGACTTATAGAGGTTGGGCGTGAGGAACTCCAACAGTGTGGGCATGGCCGAGCGGTTGTGGGGGATGGTGGTGTAGATGGCCTGCCGCTTCACGTCATAGTCGTCGATGCCGTTGAAGTGGAAGCGGAAGTACTGCTCGCTGAGAAAGGTGCGGCGTCCACGTGCCACGCTGTGCATCGACGGCACTGCCCACAGCACGAAGTTGCGACGGTCTATATTGTAGAGGTGCTTGACGTAGACATTCGTCGTGTAGTCGTTGACGTTCTCCTGATGTTCCTTTTGATAGTTGAAGACACGAAACAGCAGCATCGAGTCTTCTTTCTCGACGGCAAAGGCCTTGCACGAAAGGGTCGCGACCAGCAAAAGGATGGTTAATAGTCTGTTCACTCGCTACTTTGATTGACGAAAATCGTCGGCAAAGTTAGCACTTTTTGCCGAATTATGCAAATAATTCGTACGTACATTTCATCACGGCCTCATTTTGGCTTTCTCTCGCCATCAGAACGGGGGCAGGTCGGGGGCGTCGTTAGCCCTGACGGCCATACACTCCATCTCGATAAGCCATCCAGGACGACAGACAGGGGCATGCACGATGACACACGGCTTGGTGGGGAAACGCTCGTCGTAGAGCTCCCTGACGAGGAGGTAGTCGGCTGTGTCGCGCAGGTAGACCACCATCTCGGCAACGTCGTCATAGGTGCAGCCAGCCTCGCTGAGCAGTGCCTCGACATTCTCCCAGACACGGTGGGTCTGTCTGACGATGTCCTTGGGGTACATGATCTGTCCCTTGTTGTCGATGGAGGCCGTACCTGAGATGAAGACGTGACGACGGTCACGATAGTCGATGCACGTGCCACGCTCGAACGACACGCCATAGTCGCTGGTGCGGTTCAGGTGGGTGGGGGCATAGAGAAAGTGGCGCTGTGCTGCCTGCAGACCTCCGATGGCGTAGTTGTCCATCTGTGCCAGCACGTTGGGGTCCTGCTGGCGCCCGCCAATGCCTGTCGACGAGATGAAGTGCGTGTCGACAGTGAGACCCTGGGTGAAGAAGAACTGGTTGCGGGCACGGACAACACCACCATAGTTCAGGTCGACATCGTTGACGAAGAACCAGGTGCGCACGCAGTTGTCCTTCAGCGTACACTCCTCCTGCAACAGCTGCATGTTGTACTCGTTGAAGAGCAGCCGCGTCTGGTACTCGCTGTTGGCTGCCAGATTGTGGGCAGAGCCGTTCCACAAGTGGCGGAACTGCCCATGGCGCACCTCATAGAGGCCACTGGGCGTGATGGTCGTCTGCACACCTGTCAGCAGGTAGCACCACAGGGCTACCTTCGTGCCGTCGAGGGGTGCCTGCTCGACAATGCTCTTGGCACACTCGCTGACGTCGTTGACGATGATGTCGTCGGCCTGGTTGGCTGCATCGCTCAGGAAGTAGCGCTTGAAGGCGGGCTGCGCGCCAAGCAGCTCGCCCTCCAACAGCTGGTGGTAGGCATCGAGCACGGCCTCCACCTGACTGGGGTAGGGTAGGCGTGGGTTGCTGACATGGAGCATCAGGTGGTACTCCCTGACCTCGCCCCCTGCATCGAACTCGAACAGCTCGGCTCTGCAGTTTTCAAACTGGATCGTATGTTGTTTCATTCTTCTTCCATTTACTGTTCTTGCCGTAGCGCTGTGGCACTCACAGGCACACCGACAATTCAAAGGCGTTGCAAAGATACAGCTTTTCGTTGAAATAAGCAAATATTTTCGCGCAAATACCTAAAAGTAGTGATTTTTGGGGCGAAACCTTGGTCGTCTCGGCAAAAAGTTGTACTTTTGCATGCACGTTTTAACCCAAGAGCGCATCATGAAGAATCAGAAAATCTACGAGCCCGACGACAAGATGATCTCGCTCATCCGCGACAACTACGACCTGCTGCAGATGCTCGGCAGCTTCGGCATCAGCCTTGGCTTTGGTGATAAGACCGTCAGTGAGACCTGCCAGGATAACGGCGTCGACACCTACACCTTCCTTGCCGTGGTGAACTTCAGCATCAACGGCTCTACCGATGCTGCCAACAACGAGCAGTTGTCAGTGCCAACGCTGATGCACTACCTCGAGGCCAGCCATGCCTACTACCTGGAATTCCAGCTGCCCTTCATACGTCGCGAGCTGGCCGAGAGCCTCAGCCCTGACGACTCAGTGGCCAAACTCATTCTCCGCTTCTACGATGAGTATGCCCACGAGATTCGCCGCCACATGAAGTATGAGCAGAAGACTCTCTTCCCATACGTGCGCTCACTGCTCGATGGGACTCCGTCGGCCGACTACAGCATCGAGACTTTCTCACGCCAGCACAGTGCTGCCGACAAGAAGCTGCGCGAGCTGAAGCTGCTCATCATCAAGTACTTGCCTACCGACGGCCTGCACAACAACATGCTCACGGCCACCCTCCACGACATCTATGCCAACGAGGAGTGGCTCCATCAGCACTCGCTGGTCGAAGACCTTATCTTCGTCCCTGCCATCCGCCGTCTGGAACAGCTGATGCGCCAGAGCGACGTCGCTCGTAACATCTCCGACATGGTGTTCAAGGGGGGCGCCCAGAACAGCGATGCCCTCTCTGACCGTGAGAAGGATGTCGTCGTGGCACTCGTCCAGGGCATGTCGAACAAGGAGATTGCCGACCACCTCTGCATCTCGACAAACACTGTCATCACCCACCGACGTAACATCGCACGAAAGCTGCAGATTCACTCCCCTGCCGGCCTGACCATCTATGCCATCATCAACGGCCTCGTCGACATCTCCAGCGTCAAGTAGCAGCTTTTCCGAGCAGGGTAAGCGACCTCTCCTAGAAGTCTCATAGTCCTCTCCTAGAAGTCTCATAGTCCTCTCCGAGCAGACTGGCAGTCCTCTCCGAGCAAACTGGCAGTCTGCTCGGAGCAATGCTTTTTGCCAATTTGCGTCGAAGAAAACATGTTTTTCAGGAAAATATTTGGCTGTTCGCCGCAAATTTAGTAACTTTGCACCAAATTATGAAATACTTACTACTATGAAGCAGCTTGTTTTACTTGTATGTCTGGCAGTGGGCACGAGTGCCAGTGCACAGACAAAGGGTGGCGGCATCTCTCAGAAGATGCTCAGTGAGATACAGAAGGAGCAGCAGCTGACGCCTGCTGACCGTGCCTTCCAGAATGCCATCGCCGCCAACAACATCGATGAACTGACGAAGAATCACCTGAACGCTGGGGAGATAGACACCCACTTCAGCATCGAGACGAAGAAGCAGTCGATTACCGACCAGAAACAGTCGGGACGCTGCTGGATGTTCAGCGGACTGAACGTGCTGCGGGCAGACTTCAACAAGCGCACCGACTCACTGGTGGTCGACTTCTCGCAGGCCTACCTTTTCTTCTGGGACCAGCTGGAGAAGGCCAACCTGATGCTGCAGGGCGTCGTCGACACGGGCACGAAACCCATCGACGACCAGCGCGTGCAGTTCTTCTTCCATTACCCCATTGGCGACGGTGGCACCTTCTGCGGCGTGGCCGACCTTGCCGACAAATATGGACTGGTGCCCAGTGGCGTGATGCCAGAGACATTCTCGTCTGACAATACCTCGCGTGCACGTTCCTTAATATCTTCTAAGCTGCGCGAGTATGGCCTGCAGCTGCGCGAGATGGTGCAGAAGGGCAAGAAGCCAGCCTCCATCGAGAAGGCAAAGACGCGCATGCTCTGCCAGATCTACCACATGCTGCAGTACACCATCGGCGAGCCGCCACAGAAGTTCACCTATGCGTTCAAGAACGAGAAGGGCGTGACAGTAGGTGAGCCGCGTGAGTACACACCACTGTCGTTCTACAAGGAGGTGATGGGTGGCCAGCAGCTCAATGGCACGTTCATCATGGTGATGAACGACCCTCGCCGCGAGTACTTCAAGACCTACGAAGTGGAGTACGACCGCCACACCTACGACGGCCATAACTGGAAATACCTGAACCTGCCGATGGACGACATCGAGCAGTTGGCCATCGCCACCCTCCGTGCAGGCCATAAGCTCTACAGCAGCTACGACGTGGGGAAGATGCTGGACCGCAAACGTGGCTATGCCGACACTGAGAACTTCGACTATGGTGCCCTCTTCGGCACGACGTTCCCCATGGCAAAGGCCGACCGCATCGCTACCTTCGACAGCGGCTCCACGCACGCCATGACGCTCACTGCCGTCGACCTCGACAAGAAGGGCAAGGCCACGAAATGGAAGGTGGAGAACTCGTGGGGCGCCACATGGGGACAGCAGGGCTGCCTGATCATGACTGACCGCTGGTTCCGCGAATACATGTTCCGCCTGGTGGTGCCCAACGCCTATGTCCCTGAGCGCCTGATGCAGGCCTACCAGACGACTCCCATCATGGTGATGCCCGAGGACCCGCTTTTCCTGCCCGATGAATAAAAGGGCAAAAAGGGTAAAAAACGGTTAATTTCTTGGTTAGATGCCAAGAAATGTGTAACTTTGCAGCCTTATTCCGAAACTGAAGTTTTTTTTCACTTATAACAAACAAAACTATGTCAAACAACAAAGAGAAACTCTTCACCGAGTTTACCGCACCTACCAAGCAGGAATGGCTTGACAAGATTGAGGTGGACTTGAAAGGCGCTGACTTCCAGAAACGCCTTGTGTGGAGAACAAATGAAGGTTTTAACGTGCAGCCTTTCTATCGCCGCGAGGACTTGAAAGACCTGAAGACACCCGAGGCCATGCCCGGCGAGTTCCCCTTCGTCCGTGGCAACAAGAAAGACTCTAACGAGTGGTATGTTCGCCAGAACATCAAGGTTGACGATGCCGCTGAGGCTAACAAGAAGGCTCTCGACATCCTGAACAAGGGCGTCGACAGCATCGGCTTCCGCTTTGGTGGTGATAAGGTGAGCGCTGAGTTCATCGAGACACTGCTGAAGGACATCCGCCTCGACATCGTGGAGGTGAGCTACCGCACCTGCCCCAGCCACGCCGTTGAGCTGGCTGAGCTGCTGGTGAAGTACTTCGAGAAGATGGGCTACGACAAGGAGAAAATTGTCGGTGGCGTCGGCTTCGACCCCCTCGACAAGATGCTGCAGAAGGGTAAGGACAGCACACCACTGCTGGCAGAGATGCCGAAGCTGGTGGAGACGCTGAAGGACTATCCCAACCTGCGCTGCGTCATGGTTCATAGCGACACGCTGAACAATGCTGGTGCTTACATCGTCCAGGAGCTGGGCTACGCCCTCGCCTGGGGTAACGAGTACCTGCAGCAGATGGTCGACGCTGGCGTCGACGTGGATCTGGCTGCCAAGAGCATCAAGTTCTACATGGGCATCTCGGAGAACTACTTCATGGAGATCGCTAAGTTCCGCGCAGCACGCCTGCTGTGGGCACAGATCGTGAAGCAGTATGAGCCGAAGTGCGACTGCGCCTGCAAGATGGTCATCAACGCCTCGACGTCGACCTACAACCAGACCGTGTTCGACAGCTACGTCAACCTGCTGCGCTCGCAGACAGAGGCTATGAGTGCTGCCCTCGGTGGCGTACACTCAATGGTGGTCACACCGTTCGACGCTCCCTACGAGAAGGCTACTGACTTCAGCGAGCGCATCGCCCGCAACCAGCAGCTCATCATCAAGGAGGAAAGCCACTTCGACCGTATCGTCGACCCAGGTGCTGGCTCCTACTACATCGAGCACCTGACCGACGCTCTGGCACAGGAGGCATGGAAACTGTTCCTCAAGGTCGAGGAGGAGGGTGGCTTCCTGGAGGCTCTGAAGAAGGGCACCGTCCAGGACGACATCAACGCCACCAACGTGAAGCGCCATGGCGACGCTGCCAAGCGTAAGGAGTTCATTCTCGGTACCAACCAGTTCCCCAATTTCACCGAGAAGAGCGAAGGCAAGCGCGCCCTCAGTCCTGTTTGTTGCTGTACTACAGCAACAGACGAGACGGCACCCTTCAAGGCCCTGAACACCACCCGCCTGGCTGCCGACTTCGAGGACCTGCGCATCCACACTGAGGAGACGAAGGTGCCCGTCGCCTTTATGCTCACCATCGGCAACCTCGCCATGCGCCAGGCACGTGCTCAGTTCTCGTGCAACTTCCTCGCATGCGCTGGCTACAAGGTCATCGACAACCTCGGCTTCAAGACTGTCGAGGAGGGTGTCGACGCTGCCCTCGAGGCTAAGGCCGACATTGTGGTCATCTGCTCGTCGGACGATGAGTACGCTGAGTACGCCATCCCCGCCTTCAAGTATCTGAACGGCCGTGCCATGTTCGTCGTCGCAGGTGCTCCCGCCTGCATGGACGACCTGAAGGCTGCCGGCATCGAGAACTTCGTCCACGTAAAGTGCAACGTGCTTGAAACCCTTAAGGAGTATAATGCTAAGTTAGGTATTTAGTTATTTATGGAACACGAAGAAACGAAGGAACGAAGATTTATTGCAGAAGAAGTATATCAACGACTTCTTAACTTGAGCAATACTATTATAGGTGCTGCTATCGAGGTGCATTATCAATTTCAACGTTCCTAAACTCAAAGAAGGAGTGAAAAGAAAACTTAATGGCTATTTAGAATATAAAGGAATAAAACCAGTACGAGAATAGACTTCGTTTCTTCGTATCTTCGTGTTCAGTTAAATTAAAGAAAAGATGAGAAAACAATTCAAAAATATCGATATCTACGCTGGCATTCATGCTCAAGACGGTGCCAAGTGGATTAAAGACAATGGTATCGTAGAGAACTGGAAGACCCCCGAGCATATCGAGGTGCGCCCCGTCTATACGAAAGAGGACCTCGAGGGCATGGAGCACCTCGACTTCACAGCCGGTATTCCTCCCTACCTGCGTGGCCCGTACTCAATGATGTACCCCTTCAAGCCTTGGACCATCCGTCAGTATGCCGGATTCTCGACCGCTGAGGAGTCAAACGCCTTCTATCGCCGTAACCTGGCTTCTGGCCAGAAGGGTCTGTCAGTGGCCTTCGACTTGCCCACACACCGTGGCTACGACCCTGACAACGCCCGTGTCGTTGGTGATGTGGGTAAGGCTGGCGTGAGCATCTGTAACGAGGAGAACATGAAGGTGCTCTTCTCTGGTATCCCCTTGAATAAGATGTCTGTATCAATGACCATGAACGGTGCCGTACTGCCTATCCTGGCATTCTACATCGTAGCTGGTCTGGAGCAGGGTGCTCAGCTCGAGGAGATGGCAGGAACCATCCAGAACGATATCCTGAAGGAGTTCATGGTGCG
>JAEEGL010377249.1_pt1 | contig 29402 bp, 27 predicted proteins | sample 9134231 | NCBI WGS metagenome assembly JAEEGL01 (sample SAMN16246548, study PRJNA631951) | gut metagenome | biome: gut microbiome; feature: rumen; material: fiber-attached | host: Bos | place: Iran: Karaj | collected 2018-10 | reverse complement strand
GCCGCAATCTACAGCCTACTGGAGGTCAATCCCAACCCTATCGGAAAAGTAAAATCTGTGGTACCCCTAAATGAACCTCCAAAAAATCCGCATCTTGAAAATCAGAAAGATACGTAGGACTTAGCTGCAATGCGGGTTAACAAATAGTAGATATGGAGTACACCATAAATCAAATATGCATACTGCCATTTTCCAAAATTCCCCATATTTCTTCGTGTTGCCCTTACTTTAAGGCCGATTTGCGTTAATCTTCCAAAATTGCTTTGCCACATCAGCATTATTTCGTATTTTTGCAGCCAATATTTCGAATCATCGAAAACAGACATGGATTATAACAATACAGGTATCTAACTATAGCTATTTAGAAGTAATAATGACCAACTATCAACGCAAAATGAAAAGACTGAACTCTATTGCCATCATGGTCCTGATGAGCATCGTAATGGTGATGGGACTAACTGCTTGCGGCGACGACGACAAGGACCAGCCCACGACCAGCATTCTCCTGCGCGCGTGCAGCATCGCCGAAGGTGCCGAGTACAACGCCTCTGAGCTGACGACAGTCACCTTGTCGTATAACAATGTGGTGTCGGTAACCCCGTCGGCCAACATCACGCTTAACGGCACGAAATGTGCTGCCAAGCCGAGCGACAGAATGGGCACGGACGTCATCATCACCCTGCCCGCACTGGAAGAGGCCACGAGCTATACGCTCGACGTCCCCGCTGGCTCTATCGTCGCAAGGAACGACAGCAGGGCTTCGGCAGCGGCCTATAAGGTGAACTTCACCACGAAAGCTGTTCAGCACTCTATCAACATCGAGGCTGCTGCCCTGACGAAGAAACTGGGCTGGGGATGGAACCTGGGCAACCACTTCGACACCAGCTCCGGCGAGGACGGGAAACCCACCCCGTATGGCTATTGGGACAATGCCACGCCCACGCAGAAACTCTACACCAGCCTGAAGAAGGCCGGCGTGAGCACGGTGCGTATATGCGTCACATGGGGCAACTACCAGACGGGCGACCCCTGGACCATCGACGCCGCCTACATGGCCGAGGTGAAGAAAAACGTGGACTGGGCCGAGCAGGCCGGGCTGAACGTTATCCTCAACATGCACCACGATGAATACTGGATGAAGATAAAGGAGGCGGCCTCAAACAGCACCGTCGACGAGCAGATTAAGGACCGCATCGCGAAGACGTGGACGCAGATAGGCGAGACATTCAAGGCCAAGGGCGACTTCCTCTTCTTTGAGTCGTTCAACGAGGTGCAGGACGGTCAGTGGGGCTGGGGTGACAATCGCAAGGATGGCGGTAAGCAATATCGCACACTGAACGAGTGGAACCAGACGGCTGTGGATGCCATCCGTGCCACAGGGGGCAACAACGCCACACGCTGGATTGGCGTGCCCGCCTATGCCGCCAGCCCGCAGTTAGCTCTGGAAAGCAGCTTCGCGCTGCCCGCCGACCCAGCCAGCCATATCATGGTGAGCGTGCACTACTATGAACCCACCAGCTTTACCCTCACGCCCGAAGACAGTGGCGGCAAGAGCGAGTGGGGGCACACCGCCGCTGCCGGCAAGTTTGCCGCCGGCAGCAACGAGGAGCATGTCGTGGATGTCTTCCAGAAGCTGAAGAAGAAGTTCATTGCCAACGGTATCCCCGTCTACATCGGCGAGTATGGCTGCGTGATGCACACCACCAGCCGCTCCAACCTCTTCCGCAACTATTACCTGGAGTATGTCTGCCGCGCCGCCCATACGTACAACATGCCGCTCTGCATCTGGGACAACAACAGCACGGGCGGCGGCAACGAGCATCACGGCTACTTCAACCACAACGACGGCACCTATCTCAACAACCTGGAGTCGCTCGTCCAGACCATGATCAACGCCGCCACCAGCGACGATGATGCCTACACCCTGGAAACCGTCTACGAAAAAGCTCCGAAATAGTAAACCTCCCGGACTGTATAGAGTCGGGATGGTGCTGACAGAAAAGAAATGATGGTATGGAGAAATGAGAATGGGAAATACGAAAATCAGGACAGCTGAAGTAGAGGATGCCGAACGGCTGCTTGAGATATATGCTCCTTATGTCACCGATACGGCCATCACCTTTGAATATGAGGTGCCAACCGTCGAGGAGTTCCGGCAGCGTATCAGGAATACGCTGAAGAAATATCCGTATCTGGTGGCTGAGGATGAGGAAGGGAACCTGACAGGGTATGCATACGCCAATGTCTTCAAAGGGCGTGCCGCCTACGACTGGGCAGTGGAGACTTCCATCTATGTGAAGCAAGGTAAAACAGGAAAGGGACTTGGACGGCTGCTTCACGATGCACTCCAAAAAGAACTGCAGCAGATGGGCATTCTCAATATGTGTGCCTGCATCTCTGCCCCAAGAAGGGCTACCGACAGGGGTGCACATTCTTGGAAGGATGAAGACCCGTATCTTACTGATAACAGCATCCTGTTCCATAGTCATCTGGGCTATCGGATGGTGGGCCGCTTCATGCAATGCGGCTACAAGTTCGGCCACTGGTATGACATGGTGTGGATGGAGAAACATATAGGCAACCATACTGAAAAGGTGGAGCCAGTACGTTTTTATGGCATGGAAACGGAAATATCGCTGTAAGACCTGTGGATATGAGGCTGAGGTGTATGACGGGCGAGGCCTGTTCCGTCAGCAGATAACAGCCATGTCCTGCCCTGACTGCAGGACTATCCAGAATATCGTTGTGGGGGGTATCATAGCAGACGTGGCGCCATCCTACAGAAGCGAGGTCGGCCGCTTGTGCCTGCAGTGCGGCAGCGATAAAATCAGAATCTGGGATATGAAAACCTGTCCGAAGTGTCAGGGAGAGATGGAAGATACTGGAGAAAGGGAGTACTGGACGTAGGGACAGACCTTGTGCCTGTCCGTCGTCGTTGAAGTAGCTTCTATAGCGAGCGTCTCGTTATCTTCGGATTTGAGGTCGGGAATAGTTATTCAGGAAAGCTGGAAGCATCAGACTCCTATGGATAAAATATCGAAAGTGAAACTCATACAGGAATGGATGCCAGACTATCGGAGTTTATTCGCTGAACGAAACAGCCTTTTCGCTGAATATATTTTGCGGAATAGCTTGGCGTGCTGTATCTTTGCAAAAAATTTCTAAGACAACAGCAATGATGAAGAAAAAATTGTTTTATTTGATGCTTGCCGGGTGCATGGTTGTGGTGATGGGCTGCACAGCAGAAGACCCGCTAGAAGAATTCAGCAGTAACGGCAATGAAAGTGGAAACAATGTCGGTAACTTGTCGGGCAGCAACTCAGCAACCACAGGCGAGCTGGCAACGTTTGACATTGTACTGGACACAGAGCATGCAGAAGGAACGGAGAATGCAGAGGGGTATTTCCCAGACGAGGAGGATGTCCTGGAGAACAATGAGTTTACGATGGAGGTGAACATCGATATGTCGAACCCTGTGACCAAGACAGAGAACGGCGTGGAGGTAACCGTGAACGGTGGTCATGTGACGGTGAATCACGGTGCGTTAAAGAAGGTGTGCTATGTGGTGAGCGGCACCACGGCCGATGGCTCGTTGACTGTGGTGGGCGAAAAGAAGTATGCCGTGAAGCTCAACGGCGCCAGTATTAACAACCCCGACTCTGCGGCGCTGAACCTGCTCAGTGGCAAACGGGCCTACATCATCCTGACCGAGGGCACCACGAACACGCTTTCCGACGGCACGGGCGGCAGTCAGAAGGGTGCACTCTACTGCAAGGGCAAGTTGCTTTTCAATGGCAGTGGACGGCTCAACGTCATTGGCCACACGAACAACGGCATCCATTCGGCTGATTATATTTTGTTCAACAAGGGTAACAATATCTACGTGAAATCAACAGCTAATCATGGCATTAAGGCCAACGATGGTGTTTTTATCAATGGTGGCATCTTGAACGTGGAGGTCTCGGCAGCTGCCGCAAAGGGTATCAACAGCGAGAGCCATATCATCGTAAATGGCGGGCGAACCACTGTGCTGACCACCGGCGAAGGCACTTACGACAGCGACGAGCGCGAAGCCAAGGGAGCTGCGGGCATCAAGGCCGACTCCACGTTCACTATGAATGGCGGTGAGCTGTGGCTGAAGAGTACCGGCTCAGGCGGGAAAGGCATCAATGTGGATATGGAGGCATGTTTCATCGGCGGGAGCGTGTATGTCATCACCACGGGCGGACAGTATAAGAGCAACAACGACACATCATCGCCCAAGGGCATCAAAGCCGATGGCAACATCACCATTAGCGGCGGTAGAATCTGGGTACGCACCAGCGGCAATAGCGGAGAGGGCATCGAGACCAAGGGACTGCTCAGCATGACGGGTGGCGAGGTTGCTAGCTATGCCTATGATGACGCCATTAATTCGAAGGACGACATGGCTGTCTGTGGTGGTTTTGTCTATGCTCAAGGTCAGCACAACGACGGCCTCGACGCCAACGGCAACTGTTACATCAAGGGCGGCACAGTCTATGCCATCTGCTCCGGATCGCCCGAAGTGGCCATCGACGCCAACAGCGAGCAGCAGAAGAAACTCTACATCACCAGCGGTACCCTTGTGGCCGTGGGAGGACTGGAGAGCGGCTCCAGCCTGACGCAGCCGTGCTATCTGGCATCGTCGTGGACACCCTCCACATGGTATGCACTGACTGTCGGCGACAGTACTCTCGCGTTCCTGACTCCGGCTGGCGGTGGCTCAGGTCTCGTTGTTTCAGGCGCTTCGCAGCCTTCGCTCCAGTCGGGGGTCAGCGTTGTAGGCGGCACCTCTTGGTTCGGTAGTCTCGCCATTACTGGCGGAACTGTTAGTGGCGGCTCCAGCGTGAATCTCTCGTCCTACACGGGCGGCAGCGGCATGGGCAATGTTCCCGGAGGCGGTGGCCCTGGCGGCTGGCACTGATGTTGTTGTTATGAGAAGAGTGAAAAAGATGAAACAATTGCGACAGGAGAACATCGCATACTTGGTAGTGTGGAGCCTGCTTTTTGCAGCTCCGCTACTGAGTCTTTATGTACGCACCATCGGCGACACGGATGTGTCGTTCAACTGGACGGAAGTGATTTTCGTCTGGAAGAAGTTTGCTGTCTTCCTGTTGCTGTTCCTTGTTCACAACTTCCTGCTGGCTCCCTTATTAGTGTATAGGCAAAGGCGCTTCGCATACTTCTCGCTCCTAGTCTTGCTGATAGGGGTATTTGCCATCTGTCAGTGCAGCAGCAGGCCAGAGATGCCGTCGGGACCGCCGCAACTCGAAATGACAGGACGGAATTTCCCGGAGCCCCCCGACAGGCCAGACAATCTGGATAAGTCCTCCAGACGGCCAGGCGAACTGCCTTCCAAACGGCTAAACGGTCACCTTCCGAGACACCCAAACGGTCAGCCTCCCAAACGGCCAAACGACTTCCGGCCTGTAGATGCGCCGCCACCCATCGTTGGCGAGCGAGACATCCTCTCTGTCGTGATGCTCCTTCTTATGTTTGGTGCCAACCTTGGTGTCAAGGGATGGTTCCGCAGCCTCGATGACCGCAGACGACTGGCCGAGCTGGAGAAGCAGAACCTGGAGCAGCAACTGGAATATCTTCGCTACCAGATTAATCCGCATTTCTTCATGAACACGCTCAACAATATCCATGCCCTTGTCGATATCGACCCGGCGAAGGCCCAGGAGACGATTGTCGAACTGTCGAAGATGATGCGTTTCGTGCTCTACGAAGGTGACAAGTACGGAGTACCGCTGGCGAAGGAGACGGCGTTCATCCGCACCTATGTGAAACTGATGCAGCTCCGCTATACTGACAACGTGCGCATCACGCTCAATCTGCCCACGGAGCTGCCCGACCGCAGCATTCCGCCACTCCTCCTCATCTCCTTCGTGGAGAATGCTTTCAAGCATGGTGTCAGTTATCAGCATGAGTCGTTCATCGACATCAGGGTAGCAACGGAAGGCGACAACATGCTGTTCGAGTGCCGCAACTCAAAAGCAGGCCTCCAAGCACCGACCACTTCTCACCAGACGCCAACCCAGGGTGGTGTTGGCCTGGCAAATGTCCGTAAGCGTCTCGACCTGCTCTACGGAAGTAGCTACACGCTCCGCATCCATGACGATGACGGCGTGTTTTCTGTAAATCTTGATATACCCCTTAATCAGTAAAACGAAACAAACATGATACGTTGTCTTGCCATCGATGATGAGCCGCTGGCTCTCCAGCAGCTCGTTGCCTACATCAGTAAAGTGCCCTTTCTAGAACTCGCCGCTCAGTGCCATAGTGCCATTGAAGCCCGTCTGTTTCTGGAGCACGACACCGTCGACGCCCTTTTCTGCGATATCAACATGCCTGACCTCAACGGCATGGACTTCGTGAAGACGCTCGCTGCCCCGCCGCTCGTCGTATTCACCACGGCCTATTCGGAATATGCCGTGGAGGGCTTTCGTGTCAATGCCGTCGACTACCTGCTGAAGCCTTTCGGCCTGCAGGAGTTCCAAAGGGCCGCAAACCGCTTAAAGGAGAGACTTCTCCCTAAAACGGAGAATACGGGTGACACACTTGAGGCGGCAGACACCATCTTTCTCAAGACCGACTATCGCATCGTCAAGGTCAACCTAGCCGACATCCGCTACGTTGAGGCCATGAGCGAATACCTGAAAGTGTGGCTTGAGGGCGAGGCCAAGCCCATCATCACCCTGCTGTCGATGAAGAAGATGGAGGAAAGACTACCTGCTTGCTTCATGCGTATTCACCGTTCCTACATTGTAAACCTGAACAAGATACGGGAGGTAAATAAGAACCGCGTCATTATGGATGCCAGCACCTACCTCCCCATCGGCGATTTGTACAAAGATTCTTTCCTGGCCTATTTGGACACCAGGTTCCTAGGGGGACGCTCCACATCCGCACCTTCGTTTTCCGCATGAATAATGAAACTAACAATCTCTCGTTCGACCAGCTGCTCATAGCCCACCATCGGCTATCCAGATATGTTTTTCGTTGTCGTTTCTGATTGCGATGTGCTTCTGCTCTTGTTTATCATCGGGATGCGTCAAGGCGTAGAACACGTATGTGCCAACATAATCGCCGTCGCGACGTTCTTGGAAGTCAGAGGCTTTACAACCTTTCAAGTAAGCATCTTGCAGTGCATCCTTTGTGTTGTCTGCGTCACCGAGACGGTAACAGGCATACCTCATCGAGTGGGGGGTGTTCTTGTCGCAGATGTTCAGCGAGTTCAGTCATTGTGATGTTGCATACGGCCATCATCTCAGACGGTAGCTGCATTCTTGCGGAAAAGTAATTTCGGGAATAGTTCGGGAATTTCGGAAAACAAAAATCCGCAAGTGCTTTATTGCTACTTACGGATTTTCTTTGTAGGAACATTGGGACTCGAACCCAAGACCTCTTCAATGTGACTGAAGCGCTCTAAACCAACTGAGCTATGCTCCTGTTTGCCTTTTGTGAACCCGAAGGGATTCAAACCCTTGACCTTCAGAACCGGAATCTGACGCTCTATTCAGCTAAGCTACGGGTCCTTTATCCTCTGCTTGTTCAGTTAAGCGGGTGCAAAGGTAGATATTTTTTTTCATTCCCGCAAGTTTTTCCCCGATTATTTTTCGTGATTGCAGAATTATTTGTAATTTTGCACTCCAGAATAAGTGATGACTGAAAAAGTGAAGAGTGAAGTAATTTGTTTTGCACTGGCTCTTGTCTTTCTGCTGGCTTCCGGCTGCAAGGGTAGGGAAGGCAGCGGGACTGTGATTGCTGAGGAGGCGGAAGAGGAACCTCTGCCTGAACGGTATGAAAACGACGACCTCCCTAAGGCGGCCGACGAGCTGTTCGACGATTTTGCCTACTATTTCGCCAGCAACGAGGGACTCCAGCGCCGGCGCATAGCCTTCCCTTTGAAAGTGAACGGCACTGATGTGGAAGAACAGGAGTGGCAGATGGATCCGCTCTTCATGACGGCAGGGGAATATGTCCGTATCTTTGACTCGGCGGAGCAGCGTGAGCTGGCAAACGACACGACGATAGCGCATGTGACCATTGAGAATATCCACATGACGGCCGACTCTGTGCGGCAATATCTTTTCGACCGCAGCGAAGGGCGCTGGCAGCTGACTGCCGTCAAGGACATCACGATGCATGAGATGCCCTACGCCAAGTTCCTGGACTTCTATCAGGACTTTGCCACCGACTCGGCTTTCCAGCAGGCTAGCCTGAACAGCGAGATAGCTTTCTCCAGTCCCGACCCGGACGATGACTTTGCCACGCTGGAGGGATTCATCACGCCCGACTCGTGGGAAGCCTTTGCACCAGAGTTGCCTCACGACAATATATATAATATTGTGTATGGCAAGCAGGACAAGCGGGCAAAGAAGAAGGTGTTTGTGGTTTGCGGCATCTCGAACGGCCTTGAGATGGAACTTACTTTCCAGCAGAAGCGTGGCAGGTGGAAACTGATGAGAATTGAGAACTGAAAGCCCCATCCATACCTCTCCGAGGGGGGAAGAAATTCTTTCCTCCATAAGTGGGGTGGGGCAGATAGATGAGCGATGAGAGACGAAAACGATTATAGTCTGCTGCGGCACAATACGTTTGGCATTGACGTGCGGTGCCGGCGCTTCCTGGAGTTTGCCACTCTGGAAGAGGCCGGGCAGGTGGCTGCCATACTGCGAGAAGGGGACGGACGGTTCCTCATTGTGGGTGCGGGCAGCAACCTGTTGCTTACTGGCGACTATGAGGGGACGGTGGTGCGCTCGGCCATTAGGGGAATCACCACGCTCCATTCCCCTGAGGGGATTTCCCTCACTTGCGGCAGCGGAGAGACATGGGACGACGTGGTGGCCTGGACCGTAGGGCAGGGCTTTGCTGACTTGGCGAACCTCTCGCTCATACCGGGCGATGTGGGCGCGTCGGCTGTGCAGAACATCGGCGCATACGGTGCTGAGGCTTGTCAGTTTATCAGCAAGGTGAGGGCCGTGGAGATTGCCACGGGCTGCGTCGTAGACATCCCTGCCGGGGAGTGCCGCTATGGCTATCGCGACAGCCGTTTTAAACACGAGTGGAAGAATAAGTATCTTGTCACACACGTCGTTTACCGGTTGGATGATGACTACCGGCCCCATCTTGACTACGGGAATATCCGTTCCGAGCTGGAGCGAAGAAACGTCGGTTGTCCTACTCCACAGCAATTGCGGCAGGTGGTCGTCGACATTCGTCGTGCGAAGCTGCCCGAGCCGCAGGTGATGGGCAATGCCGGCAGCTTTTTTATGAACCCCGTGATAGCGCGTGACAGGTTTGAGACGCTGGCGGCGCGATATCCTGAAATGCCTCATTATTATGTCAGCGAGGAGCTGGAGAAGATTCCTGCCGGATGGCTCATCGACCAGTGTGGCTGGAAGGGCCGTTCCATGGGGCGCGCCGCCGTCTATGACAAACAGGCCCTGGTGCTGGTGAACCTTGGAGGTGCCACGGGGCAGGACATCGTAGGACTATACCGTGCCATCCAGGAGGATGTCGCCGGGAAGTTCGGCATTGAGCTGAAGCCGGAGGTGAACGTGGTTTGAGTAAGGGGCTTGAGTGATGAGGATTACATTTCTAGGAACAGGAACATCGTGCGGCGTGCCCGTCATTGGCTGCCGGTGCGAAGTGTGCCAGAGCAGCAATGCCAAGGACAGGCGGCTGCGCTGCTCCATACTTGTGGAGACGGAGCAGACACGGCTGCTCGTGGACTGCGGGCCCGACTTCCGCCAGCAGATTCTGCCACAGCCCTTCCGCCGCATCGACGGCATCCTGATAACCCACTCGCACTATGACCACGTGGGAGGTATGGACGATGTGAGGCCCTATTGCCAGTTCGGTGAAATCAATGTCTATGCCGACCCCTTGGCCCGCAGGGGCATGCTGGAGATGCTACCTTACTGCTTTGCCGAAAACCGCTATCCCGGTGTGCCTGCCATAGGCCTGCATGAGATTCATGCCGGTGAAGAGATGACCATTGGCGACATCAGCTTCCTGCCTTTCCAGGTGATGCATGGGAAGTTGCCCATCTTGGGCTACCGCTTCGGCCGTTTTGCCTATATCACTGACATGAAAACCATCGGCGACGACCAGGCCCGGCTGCTGGAGGGAGTGGAGACACTGGTGGTGAACGCCCTGCGCTTCGACCGTCCCCACCACTCACACCAGCTGGTAGGCGATGCCGTAGCATTCGCCCGCCAGATAGGCGCACGGCGCACGCTGCTCACCCATGTCTGCCATGACATCGGCCTGCACGACGAGGTGAACAGCCGTCTGCTGCCACCGGGAGTGGAGCTGGCCTACGACGGGCAGGTGCTGACCGTGTGAGGCGGTGGCTAGAATTCGGTGAACGACAGCGGCATGAGGTTGCTGATGCCATCCATCACGAACACCCGTTTCTTACCGTAGAGCAGGATGCGAAGCTTCTTGTGGTAACGGGTCTCCGTCTCTATCAATACCTGTCGGCAGGTGCCACAGGGCGACACGGGTTCCTCGGTAAGCTCGCCCTTCGTGTCGCGTGCAGCAATGGCCAACGCCACTGGAGCTACATCTGGGTATTCGGCACCGGCAGCGAAAATAGCCGTGCGCTCGGCGCAGAGACCGGCAGGGAAGGCAGCGTTCTCCTGATTGCAGCCGCGCAAGATCTCCCCATTCTCTAACAGCAGTGCCGCTCCCACATGGAAGCGGGAATAGGGGGCGTAGGAGTGGGCGGTCATGTCGATGGCCGCAGTCAGCAATGCCTGTTCCTGTTCAGGCAGTTCGTCCATCTTGTACTCGCTGATGTCAATGGGAATTGGTATTCTATTCATAGTCTTGGTTTTAAGAATTGTCCTGTAATACTCGCCTTGCACCGGGCCACTTCTTCGGGGATGCCGGCGCAGACCAGCGCTCCACCCTTGTCGCCGCCTTCCGGGCCGAGGTCGATGACATGGTCGGCCTGGCGGATGACGTCGAGGTTGTGCTCGATGATGACGATGGTGTGTCCCCGTGCTATCAGCGCGCTCAGTGCCGACAGCAGTTTCTGGATGTCGTGGAAGTGGAGGCCTGTGGTAGGCTCGTCGAAGATGAACATGGTGGGTTCCTGCCGCTCCTGACCGATGAAATAGGCCAGCTTCACGCGCTGGTTCTCTCCGCCGGAGAGGGTGGAGGAGTTCTGTCCCAGCTTGATGTAGCCCAGTCCCACGTCGGCCAGTGTCTTCAGGCGCCTGACGATTTGCTCCTTGCCGCTGAAGAAGTCTACGGCCTCGTCGATGCTCATGTTCAGCACGTCATCGATGTTCTTCCCATTGTAGCGCACGTCCAGAATGTCGTGTTTGAAGCGGTGGCCGTGGCAGGCTTCGCATTCCAGCACCAGGTCGGCCATGAACTGCATCTCCACCGTGATGGTGCCGGCGCCTTTGCATTCGTCGCAGCGTCCGCCGTCGGTGTTGAACGAGAAGAACTGGCTGGTGAAGCCCATCTGCTGTGCCAAAGGCTGCTCGGCGAAGAGGTCGCGGATGGCGTCGTAGGCTTTCACGTAGGTGGCGGGGTTGGAGCGGCTGCTCTTGCCAATGGGGTTCTGGTCGACGAATTCCACATGGCGGATGGCACTGATGTCGCCCCCCAGACCGCTGTATTCGCCGGGGGCGTCGAAGACCTCGCCCAGATGCCGCTTCAGGGCAGGGTAGAGGATGCCCTTGATGAGGCTGGACTTCCCTGAGCCGGACACACCCGTGACGACAGTCATCACGTTTAGCGGAATCTTTACGTCGATGCCCCGCAGGTTGTTCATGCGGGCGCCTTTCACCTCTATAAATTGGTTCCAGGGCCGTCGGCTCTGCGGCGTGGGCAGTGTGTCGAGGCCGGTGAGGAAGCGGAGAGTGTGGGATGGGGTGGGGGTGACGGGGATGCCGTCGGGCACGGGACCGGCGTATATGATTTCTCCTCCGTGCTGGCCGGCGTCGGGGCCTACGTCTATGAGGTAGTCTGCGGCACGGATGATTTCCTCGTCATGCTCCACCACTACCACTGTGTTTCCTAAGGCCTGTAGCTCTTTGAGCACATGGATAAGGCGGGCCGTGTCGCGGCTATGCAGACCGATGCTCGGCTCGTCGAGGATATAGAGCGAGCCAACGAGGCTGCTGCCCAGCGACGTGCAGAGGTTGATGCGCTGGCTCTCGCCGCCGGAGAGGCTGTTCGATGTGCGGTTCAGTGTCAAGTAGCCCAAGCCCACATCCAGCAGGAACTGCAGGCGATTGCTGATTTCCAGCAGTAGCCGCCTGCCCACTTTGGCGTCGTAGTCGGTGAGCTGCAAATGCGTAAACCACTCTTTCAGGTAGTTGACAGGCATCTGCACCAGGTCGTTGATGCTGCGCCCGCCAATCTTCACATAGTCGGCCTGGGGCTTCAGCCGGGAGCCGTGGCAGACCGGGCAAGTGGTCTTACCCCTGTAGCGGGCCAGCATCACGCGGTATTGTATCTTATATTGGTTCTCCTTCACCATCTGGAAGAAACTGTCGATGCAGGGCTTCTCCTTGGAGTGACGGTCGGAAGGCAGCCCGTGCCACAGCCAGTCTTTCTGCTGCTGGGTCAGGGCATAGTAAGGCTCGAAGATAGGAAAGTCGTCCTTGGAGGCATGCTGAATGAACCAGTTCTTCCATTCGCCCATCTTGTCGCCATGCCAGGGAACCACGCAGCCGTCGTAGACCGATAGCGACGTGTTGGGGATGACGAGGTGCTCGTCGATGCCGATGATCTTCCCGAACCCCTGGCACTCAGGGCAGGCTCCGGCGGGAGAGTTGAACGAGAAGGTCTGGTCGGTAGGCTCCTCAAAGGTGATGCCGTCGGCCTCGAAGCGGGTGCTGAAGTCATAGCGCAGGCCTGACGGGGAGACCATCAGGCACAGCTGGCCCTGGCCTTCGTAGAAGGCTGTCTCGGCACTGTCGACGAGGCGGTCGATGGTCTCTTTCTCGTCGGAAGCCGAGAGGCGGTCGATAACGAGATAGATGGGGGAGGCGGGAGGCGAGGGGGGAGAGGTGAGCCAGTCGTCAATGCGGACGATGTCCTTGCCGTCATAGAGGCGGCTGTAGCCCTGCAAGAGGGAGGCTTTGAGCTGTTGCTCCACGGTTCGTCCTTCGGGAACCACGAGAGGGGCCATGATGACGAACTTCGTCCCTTTCGAAAATTCCAGCATCTTCTGCACCACGTCCTCGGTGGAGTGCTTTTTCACCTCCACGCCGCTGACCGGTGAATAGGTGTGGCCTATGCGGGCGAAGAGCAGTCGCAGGTACTCGTATATTTCTGTCGAGGTGCCTACGGTGCTGCGCGGATTGCGGGCAATGACTTTCTGCTCGATGGCAATGGCTGGAGGCAGTCCTCGGATGAAGTCGCATTCGGGCTTGTTCATGCGCCCCAGGAACTGGCGGGCATAGCTGCTGAGACTCTCCACATAGCGCCGTTGTCCCTCGGCATAAAGCGTGTCGAAGGCCAGCGATGACTTTCCGCTGCCGCTGACACCCGTGATGACGATGAATTTACCTTGCGGCAACCGCACGTCAACATTCTTCAGGTTGTTGACGCGCGCGCCTTTTACCTCTATATATTCTTGACTCATATTCGTTTCAGTACGAGCAGCAGGTGATCCCAAACCATCTGGACGGTGGGAATGAGCAACCGCTCGTCGGGGGTATGCACATCACGCAGCGTGGGGCCGAAGGACACCATGTCGAGATTGGGATAGCGCTCGGAAAAGAGGCCGCACTCCAGTCCGGCATGGATGCCGCGTACGATAGGCTCCTTTCCGAACAGCTCCTTGTAGGTCTCTACCACTGTGTCACGAAGCTTGCTCTCAGCCCTCATCTTCCAGGCAGGATAGCCGTCGCTGCTCCATGCCTCGGCACCTGCCAGCTGGAAGGTGGCCCGGATGGTGGCGCACATGTTGTCGAGGTTCGACATGACATTGGAACGCTGCGAGGAAAGGACGTTGATCTCTGTGTCGGTGGTGTGGATGGCGGCGATGTTGGAAGAGGTCTCCACCATACCGTTCAGCTCCGGATCCTGGCAGATGGCATAGATGCCGTTGTCGACGGCCTGCACGGCCCACACGAACTGGCGGGCCACCTTGTCATCAATGACAGCCTGCGCATCAGCGCTTTCCATCGACCATATCATCTGTGTGTCGGTGACGTGGAATTCATCGTCCACCTGGGCGGCAAAGACATTCCAGTCGGCCTTCACGTTCTCCTTCACGGCGTTGGGCACAGCGATGATGAACTGTCCGTCGCGGGGGATAGCATTGTGCAGCTTGCCGGAATGGAAGTCGGCCAGGCGCACACCTTCGTAGCGGTTCATCGTCTGGAAGAGGAAGCGGCCGAGTAGCTTGATGGCATTGGCACGCTTCTTGTTGATGTCGTCGCCAGAGTGGCCGCCGCAGAGCCCTTTCAGCTGGGCACTGAGGAAGAATAATCCGGCGGGGGCTTCCTCACGCTTGAACGTGAACTTGGCCTGTGTGTTGCGTCCGCCGGCACAGCTTACGAAGAATTCCCCCTCGTCTTCCGAGTCGAGGTTGATGAGATAGTCGCCCGTCATAAAGCCGCTCTTCATGCCCTCGGCACCGCTCAGCCCTGTCTCTTCATCGCGGGTGAAGACACACTCCAGGGGACCGTGCTCAATGTCGTCGGCTTCAAGGATAGCCAGCTCAATGGCGCAGCCGATGCCGTCGTCGGCACCTAGTGTCGTGCCCTTGGCACGGAGCCACTCGCCGTCGACGTATGTCTGGATGGCGTCGTGGTCGAAGTCGAACTCCACATCCACCAGCTTGTCGCACACCATGTCCATGTGGCTCTGCAGGATGACGGTCTTGCGATTTTCATAGCCTTTCGTGGCCGGCTTGCGGATGATGACGTTGCCCGTCTCGTCGACTTTCGTCTCCAGTTCGTGGCTCTCGCCCCATCCTTTTAGGTACTCAATCATCTTCTCCTCACGCTTCGAAGGGCGGGGAATACTGTTAATCTTTGCAAACTGTTCGAACACAGATGCAGGTTTTAGAATGTTTTTATTCATTTTTAATGTTTAATATGAAGTGATTCAAATTTATTTGTTTAACTTTGCACCCGCAAAAGTAATAAAAATGATTGGAAAAATCGTCATTGTCACGTTAATAATTGCTATAGCCGTCGCTTTTTTATGTGTAAAAGTGATTTTCAGGAGGAATGGACGCTTCTCATCGCAGCATATCCACGACTCTGAAGCCATGAGGGAACGTGGTATTCACTGCGTCCTGGAGCAAGACAGGGAGATGAGGCAGACCAGCCGGCTGGCTGTGAGCGAAAGAAGACAGAGTAACAGAGTAGCGGACAGAGTAAAAGACATAGTAACAGAGTAACGGACGGAGTAAAAGACATAGTAACATAATAACGGACATAGTAACAGAGTAACGGACGGAGTAAAAGACATAGTAACATAATAACGGACATAGTAACAGAGTAACGGACAGAGTAAAAGACATAGTAACATAATAACATAATAACAGACATAGTAACATAATAACAGACATAGTAACAGAGTAACAGACAGAGTAACGGATACAATTAATAAAAGATACAGTAATAAATTACAAAATGAAAAAGAACATTATCAAGACACTTACCCTTCTGGCCATCATAGCAACGATGGCATCGTGCAACAAACAGCCTTCCAAGATGGACGGCGAAAGTACTGCCGAAGACGAATCGGCTCAGGGCCTCCGCATCGCATACGTGGAGGTGGACTCCATCATCAATCAGTATGAGTATGCCAAGGTGATGAACGATTCGCTGGAAAAGATGGGTGCCAACGCCACTAACGTGCTGAGCAATAAGGACAAGGAGCTGGAGCGCTCGTACAACAGCATACAGACAAAGCTTCAGAACAACGGGTTTACCAGTGAGCAACAGTATAAGAGCGCCGTGGCCGCATTCGAGCAGGAACGCAACAACCGCGTCGCACTGGAAGCCCGTCTGAGCAACGAGCTGATGCAGAAGCAGACCGATTTCACCAAGACGCTACACGACAGCGTGAACAACTTCCTGGCCGAATACAACAAGGACAAGAAGTACGACATCATCCTGCGCACCGGCATGGCCAACGAGGTCATTCTCTATGCCGACAAGAAGTTCGACATCACACAGGATGTCATCAACGGCCTGAATGCAAGGTATAAGAAATAGTCAGGAGATAGTAGTTAGGTGCTTGGCGTTAATCTGTAAACCGTAGAGAAGATGACATTGATTATTGTAGTGATGCTTGTGTTCAGCTATGTGCTGATAGCCACCGGCCACCTGACGGGGGTCAATAAGGCGGCCATTGCCATGTTCCTGGGCACCATCAGCTGGGTGGTCTTCGTCATCTGGGGCGATGACTTCGTGCAGAGCCAGCATGCAGCTGAATATGCTGAATGGCTGGCAGGCGAGCCATCGACGAGCAAGACGGTGAAATACTTCATCTACGACAAGCTCTTCCTGAACTACGTGGGACGTGCGGCAGCTATTGTCATGTTTCTGCTGGCCACCATGTCCATCATCGAGATTCTCAACAACAACGGCTGTTTCGATTTCATCAACGAATGGATTCGCACCCGCAACCCCAAACGTCTGCTGTGGACCATTACCCTAGCCACCTTTTTGCTCTCTGCCACCCTCGACAACCTGGCTACCACGATGCTTATGCTGGTCATCATGCACAACATTGTGAAAAGCCGGTCGCAGCGCATGCTCGTCGGCTCGGCCATCGTGCTGGCGGCGTGCAGCGGAGGCTGCTTCACCGTCATTGGCGATTGTACCGGCCTGCTGCTTTGGGGCGATGAAACCGTCACGGCCACCCATTTCTCCACCTATCTGGCATTGCCTGCCCTTTTGGCATGGATAGTGCCTACTATCCTGATAAACCGCGAGCTGCCTGGCAGACTTGACATCGAGTGGCAGGTGGCTCCCTATCGCGGCGACGACACCCGCCTGAACCGATGGCAGCGCGTGCTGATGCTTTTTGTTGCCATCGGCGGTCTGTGGTTTGTGCCCACCTTCCTCAGTCTGACGCGCCTGTCGCCGTTCCTCGGTGCCCTCTGCGTGCTCAGTGTGCTGTGGGTGGTGAACGAGGCTTTCAACCGCAAGCTGATGAACGCCGACCAGATGTCACAACGCCGTTTCCCTCGTGTGCTGCAGTATGGTGCCATTCAGCAGATGCTCTTTGTCATGGGCATCATGCTGGGATTCGGTGCCGTGACCGAGACCGGGGTACTCACCACCATTGCGCGGTGGGTGGAATCGGTCATTGGCAACATCTGGGTCATAGGAGCCTTGTCTACTCTGCTCAGCAGCTGTGTCGACATGTTCACCATCGCCATCTCCGACATATCCATAGCCCAGTCGCTGCATGGCGTGACTGCCGATTCCGGCGACTTCGCACAGAATGGTGCCTACTGGCTCATCGTGGCTTTCTCAACAGGCATCGGCGGCAGTCTGCTGACGGTGGGAAGCACCAGCGGCATCGCTCTTATGCAGATGGAGCACATCCGCTTGGGCTGGTATTTCCGGCGTATTGCACCGAAGATTCTTTGCGGCTGGCTGCTGGGCATGGCCGTCCTCTGGCTGGAGTGCACTTTTGGAGCATAGCTCAGTTGCAGCATCGTTCATAACCTTATACCTATAGAGGTGTTGACGAACCAGTCATTCAGATGGCCGTGGCTGTTGCTGTGGCGATAGCGGAAATTGTTGAACTGTCCGTAGGCATTGATGAAGTAGCGGCCGAAGTTGTAGGTCAGCGACAGACGGGCATCGACGTTCACCGTCATCCCGCTGTTGTACGTCTTTTTGCCCATGGGCGTTATGCGCAGGCTACTGTACCACCACTCGTCCCACTCTTCATCTGTCAGCTCTTTATCAAAGAATCTGGGGTCTTCCATCAGCTCATGCACGTTTGCGGCAAAGCCATAGCCCCTAATCTTGTTGACAATGGTAAGCATCGGCATGGTCATTGCACTGACGAGCAGCCCGCGAGCCGGCACCCAGTTGTAGGCATAGCCCACGCCCACGCTGCCCTGCCACAGCTTTACACGCCCCAGCCCATGCATCGCGTACACAAGGTCGCCGTTTGTATCCGTGGCAAAGTTGATGTGGCCGTAGTAGTACATCGCCCCGGCCATGAGGGAGCCTGCCGACCGTTTCTGAAGCACAGACTGGTCGTATGCTGCGGCGTAGGAGAAGTGCTTGCCGTTGAACAGGTAGTAGCCGTCGGCAATGACAGTTCGCACCTTGATGGGGTCGATGAGATGCACTTCCTCCCAGGCCTCCTTATCATCCTCCGGGATGATGTCACTGTTCAGGCCGAAGTTGGGATTGTTGTTGTGGAACGAGTGGATGCGCACGTTGACTCCGTAGGCACCGCCCATGGCACCGAAGGTGAGATAGCTGCCCTCGTCGCCGCCCACGTTCACGGTGTAGCCCAGACCGTAGCCTCTGTAGCCTGCCCATAGTCCGACATACTGCGACGGCTCAGTCTTCAGGAATGGCGTGGCAGCGTAGGAGAAGCTGTCGATGCTCCCCGATGCCCTCATCTTCAGACTGCTCTGGTTCACGTTGCCCCTGACGATGAACTGCCAGGGTTTCTCCGGCGCATCGATGTAGCGGCGGTCAACACCACTTACCGACATCGAGTCAATCATCGTGCCGACCTGCTTAATGAGGGCTGTCACACGCCGCCTTGCGCCTCATCTGTGTCGGGCTGGCTTTGGCTCTTCGTTGCCAAGGCCTTCCAGCCGACGGTAAGCGCAATAAGGATGACCATATGTCTTTTCATGATGCCGCAGTTTCCTTTTACTGTTTTTCGTCCAGGTCACTAGGCATCGGCAAACACCTTGCCGTCGTCAAGGGTAATGTGCAGCTTGGTGTACTCGCAGTGGAAATGGTGCTCCAGGCGGTCCAGATAGCGACGGCTCTCCCACAGGCACATCGGCAGGTCGTGGAGCAGCCAGTTTCCGCATGACTCAGGGCTGGCCGCCGGGACCTCCGTCTGTGTGAGAATCCACTTGAGGCACTCCATGGTCAGGCGGCGCATGTCTTCCACGGTATATCCGCCCGTCATGATGATATACATACCTGTGAGGCAACCCATTGGGCCTACATACACCACATCGTCCTTTGCTTCGCTGTTGCGAAACCAGGTGGCCATCAGGTGTTCCAGGCTGTGCATGGCAGCCGGAGCCACGGCAGGCTCTGCGTTCGGCTCCGTGATGCGCAGGTCGAAAGTCGTGAAGCCCCTGTCCTGGCGTGATACATAGATACCCGGCTTCAGGCGGGTGTGGTCGATGGTGAAACTCTGAATAACTTCCATTTTTTTTCTTTATTCTATAATAGGGACAGACCTTGTGCCTGTCCGTAAACGGGAAAAAGTTACTTCTCATTGCCGTCATCCCACGGGTCGGGGATAAGGCAGCCCTGACAGTAGCGGGCCACGATGTGGCGGTCGTCGCCTACGTAGACAAAGCGTTCCAGACGCTCCAGCAGGGTGTAGCCGTCGTCAACCAAGAGGGGACTGTCGTCGATGACCAGCGCGTCGAAGTCATAGCCCGGTTCGAAGCTGCCCACCTGGCCGAAGAAACGCCCGGCCGACTTGGTAGCCATCCAGAATGCCTCGGCAAGCGTGAGGAATGCGCACGACTTGTCGCGCTGATAGTGCATCTTGCTCACCTGGATGGCATAGACCATCATGCGGAAGATGCTGAAGTCGTGGCCGCCGCTTATGTCGCTGCCCAGTCCCACGGGTATGCCAGCATCGAGGAACCGGCGAATCGGTGCCAGGCCGGAGGCGACGTTGAGGTTCGACGTAGGGCAATGAGCCACCATCACCCCGCGCTGCCGCAGCAACTCCAGCTCGTCGCCGTCGGTCCATACGCAGTGGGCCATGATTGTGGTCGGCCGGTTGCCGGCGTAGCTGGCGGTTGGGCCAAGCAGACCGTAGCGGTCGTAGGCATCGGCATAATGGCGGCTCTGGGGTTCCAGCTTCCTCACCAGGGCTATCTCGTCGTGGTTCTCGGAGAGGTGCGATTGCACGGGCAGCTGGTAGCGACGGGCCATCTCGCCGCAGGCCTGCAGCAGCTCTGGCGTGCATGAGGGGATGAAGCGCGGTGTGACGATGGGATGGACGCGCCCGTCGTTCGTGGGGCCAAACTCGGCGACAAGGGCTTCGCAGGCCTTCATGGCATCCTCGACGCTCTCCTGCAAGCCCTCCGGACAGTTGCGGTTCATGTTGACCTTGCCTACAAACCCGGCCATGCCCGCCTGGCTGAGCAGACGCATCAGCAGGAGCGTGCTTTCGAGATGGACTGAGGCAAAGGCCACGACACGCATGGTGCCATGGCGCCACAGGTCGCGCACGAAGCGACGGTACATCCTGCTGGCGTATGCTGTGTCGGCATACTTCAGCTCCTCCGGGAACGTGTAGTTCTGCAGCCACGGCAGCAGCTCCAGGTCCATGGCGATGCCCTGGTTGCGGTACTGCGGGGCATGGACGTGCATGTCGTTCATTGCGGGGATGAGCAGGCGGTCGCCCCAGTCCGTCACCGGGATGTCGGCCAGATGTGCGGGCAGTTCCTGCCATACACCTTCCACCTTCCCGTCGCTCACGGCGACAAAGCCATGTGGAATCACTTCAAATCGGTGGCTCTCCGGTGTATAAATAATGTTCGCGCGAAAGATTTGCAGGGTTTGTTCCATTTTTCAAATTGTGTTTTTTCCCCCAGATCATTTACTGACGGAAGATGACGCTCTGACTGTCAGGATCCATCGACTCCACGATGGCGACAGATTCCAGGTGATAGCCTTCCGCACGGAGCTTGCGTCCTCCCTGCTGCTGTCCTTTCTCGATGGCGATGCCGATGCCCACCACCGTGGCTCCAGCCTGACGGACGATGTCGATGAGGGCGCTTGCTGCCTGGCCGTCGGCCATGAAGTCATCGACGATGAGCACTCTCTCGCCGGCTTTCAGATAGGGCTTTGAGATGAATACCTGGTTCATCCGCTTGTGGGTGAACGAGTAAGCCTGCGACACATACTTGTTGTCAGTGCTGTTGGCCGTCTCACTCTTTTTGGCAAACACCACGGGCACGCCGTAGAGGTCGCCCAGCAGCGTGGCGATGGCGATGCCGCTGGACTCAATGGTGATGACCTTGTCCACCTGCTCACCCTCGAAGCGCCGCTTCAGCTCGTGGGCTATCTGACGAATGATAGCGATGTCAAGCTGATGGTTCAGGAAATTGTCCACTTTCAGAATGTCTCCTCTTTTGACAATGCCGTCTGACAGAATTTTCTTCTCTAGGAAGTTCATAAGATATCAGTTAAAGTTTGAGACCATGGAAACCGATGTAAAAAGACAATTCATTCTCTTTTATTCCGCACTGGTGCATATCGTATAGACATAGCTCTTGTCGGGAGCGACAAAAGTGGAGAAGGAGACCTCGTCTGTCTGTTCGGAGCATAGCAGGTTGGGAAGATGGTCGGTGAGTCCCTCGCCAGTCAGTTTGAGGAGCGACTCTTTCTTCGTCCAGAGGGTGGCGAAAGCGAGGGTGGGGTGGTGGGAGTCCAAGATGGCCGTTGTCTCCTCTTCATTGCAGCAATAGCGGCAGAGGTCTATGTCGAGTTTGCTTGGCACGGTCTCCACATCGCAGCCCACAGGACGGCTGCCCGTCACGCAGAGGGCAGCCCGTGGGCAGTGGCTCAGGTTGAAGTGGATGTGGGGATATCCCTTCAGATGAGGCTTCCCGTGATGTCCGTAGACGAAGTCGGGGACTTGCTGCATGCCGTATTCCGCTTTGAGCGCCTGCTGTAGGAGCAGCCAGACGGCCAGGGACAGCCGCTGGTCGACTGGCTGTCTGTAGCGGAGGGCATAGGCAGCACGTTGCGGGCTGACGCAGCGCAGGGCTGTCGGCAGGTCGATGTTGCTGATGTGGTCGTTCAGGTATAGCAAGTGCTGTCCGTCGGGGCGTTTTTTATCGTAGTATTTTGTTGCCCTTGCTGATGACAATGCCACGGGTGCTGTTGTTGGCGGGAGTCCCCTGCAGCGTATAGGCGGGGGAGGAAGCCGTCTTTACCTCAGTGGCGGGGGCATCGCTTACGGGCACCGGGGTGTTCAATGCCTTGAACTCCTCGCGGGCTTTCCTCATCTGCTCGAGGAAACGCTCGCTGGTGTGCAGACGGGCGTATGCTGCTGATGCTGCCAGGCGGGCGGCATCGGTGTCGCTCTGCCAGTGGGCACCCACCACGAGGCGGTTTTCGCCGTAGCGATAGCCGCGTTTCAGGATTTCGGTGGCACGGTCGGGGTTAATCTCAGTCATGAGCAATGCTGAGCTCCAGCCCAGCAGGGTATGGCCGGAGGGGTAGGAGCCGTTCTTGCTCAGGCTCTCTTCCTCATCGGGAGTGAGCGTGCTCTCGTGGAAGCGCAGAAAGGGACGGCGGCGCATATATTTCCGCTTGGGCAGCGTGCAGATGCTGTCGCAGGTGGCGGTACCCTCCAGCAGCACTTTGTAGATCTCGGGCGTGTCGTCCTTGGTGATCTTCATGCCGAAGGCTTCTTCGAATTCCTCAAGGATGGTGTCCAGACCATAGACGGCGTCGCGTATGGCCTCTGCGGCGCGGATAGAGTCATTGCGCATCTCCTTGCCCCAGAAGTAGCGGTTGACGTCGTTGGCGAATGCCACGGAGGTGCTGTCGGGCGGCCCAGGCAGGAAAACCATCATGTCGGGCATTTCTCCCGTGGTGAAGTATGCATCTACCACCTCCTCGTCTTGAGCTTGCATGGTAGTAGCCAGGCATAGGGCAATGAATAGTAAAATGTTCTTTTTCATCTTTTTATCTTTTTGCGTGTTTAGGAGTTAGTGTTGCTCAGAGGCTGGCTTTCAGCCGGAGGATGCGGCGTACGCTTTGGTTGATGCGCTCCTCGGTGAGGGTGCCGTCCTCTACGGCCTTGACCACGGCTTCGAAGGCAGCGATGAAGTTTTGCGGCCCCAGCACGATGTCCACGCCAGCCTTGATGCAGCCCACGGTGGCCTCTGCCGTGCTGTACTGCAGGGTGATGGCGCCCATCTCCATGGCATCGGTGATGATGATGTTCTGGTAGCCCAGCTCATTGCGCAGCTTGTCCTGGAGGATGATGTCCGACATGGTGGCGGGAATCTCGGAGCCGGTCACGTTAGGCGTGGCGATGTGTGCGGTCATGATGAGCTGGCATCCCCAGTGTATTCCAGCCTTGAAGGTCACCATCTCGCAGGCTTCCATCTCGTCCCATGTCTTCATGCTCTGTGCATAGCCGAAGTGGGTGTCGGCCTTGGTGTCGCCGTGTCCGGGGAAGTGCTTGATGCAGCCCGTGATGCCGGCATCCTTCAGTCCCTGCAGGTAGCTGACCACCATCGGCGCGGCCACATCGGGGTCGTTGCTGAAGGCGCGCTTGCCGATGACGATGTTCTCAGAATTGGTGTTCACGTCGGCCACGGGGGCGAAGTCGATGTCGAAACCATATTCCTTCAGGTAGGAGCCGATGGTGTTTCCGCAGTAGTATGCATTCTGCGGGTCGCCTGTCTGGCCGATGGCATCCATCGACTCAAACTTCTCCACGTCGAAGTTCGGGTTGTTGGCGATGCGGGCCACGCGGCCGCCCTCCTCGTCGATGCAGAGCAGGGGTGAGCCTTTCAGTGCGCGTATCTGCGCAATGAACTGCGTGAGCTGTGTCTCGTTGTCGATGTTGTGGGCATAGAGGATGATGCCGCCCACGGGGAACTTGTCGTTCACGCCCAGCATCGTGGCGTTCACGGCCTGCAGTCTGATTTTGGTGATGTCGTCTGCGCTGCCGTCGATGCCGCTGAGCAGATTGAAGTGGATGGTGGTATCCAGACATTCGGGACGCACATAGAACATTTGTCCCACTTTCTCGCGGAGCGTCATCTGCTGCAGTTGTGCCTCCACCTCGTCTGTAGGCCCCACGGGGAGGTCGTCGTTCGTACAGGAGGTCAGCACGAGGCCGTTGATCAGGATGACGGCCAGCATCCATAGCGTAATTTTCCTCATATTTGTTCTTAATAAAGCAAAAACAAATTCAATGGTTTAGTTCAGCGGAATCTCCGGATGCTGCACGGCCAGGGGCAGGTCTTTCTGCGAGAGGTAGAACATATAGAGCACGCAGGGCTTCGTGCCTCGGTTCTCGCCGTGGTGAACGGTGCCCACCATCTCTACGACGGCCTCGCCCTCATGGACAACCTTTTCCTGTCCGTCGATGCCGATGATGGTCAGCTCGCCCTCCATCAGCACGCCGTAGTTCATCACGGGGTGGTGGTGCCATCCCAGCTTCTGTCCGGCGGGGAAGACATACTTCACGGCCACCAGTTCGGGTTTCCCCTGGAAGTAGTCGGGCAGGTCGGCTCCGTCCCAACTCTGGCTGGTGCGTATGAGTTCGGTTGTCTCCACCACCTGTGTCGGTGCTATGGGGTTGTCAGTCTTTGCCTCTTTGCACGACACCATTGCTGTTGCGCCGCAGATAATCAGGATGGCAGCCAGCATCCAAGCTGTTGTTCTTTTCATGTCTGTTCGTCTGTTTTTCAAATAACGTTACAAAGGTACATACCTTTTTAAATGTCAGGGTGCAGCGCCTTCAACGTCGGCTAACTGTCACCCTGACACACTTTTTACCTATAAGCCCTTGATGACCATGTGCCTACGACAAGGCGGCAGTCAGTCCGGCCATGACGATGCTGACCATCGACATGAGCTTGATGAGAATGTTCAGCGAGGGGCCGCTGGTGTCCTTGAACGGGTCGCCCACGGTGTCGCCCACGATGGTGGCCTTATGGGCAAACGAGCCCTTGCCGCCGAAGTGTCCTTCCTCCACCATCTTCTTCGCGTTGTCCCATGCGCCGCCGGCATTGGCCATGAAGACGGCCAGGGTGAAGCCTGCAGCCAGACCACCTACGAGCAGACCGAGCACACCGGCCACGCCGAGGATACAGCCCACGATGATGGGGATGGCGATGGCAAGCAGCGACGGCAGAATCATCTCATGCTGGGCGGCACGTGTGGAAATCTCCACGCAGGAGCCGTAGTCGGGCGTGCCCGTGCCTTCGAGGATGCCCTTGATTTCGCGGAACTGGCGGCGTACCTCCTCCACCATCTTCTGGGCGGCACGTCCCACGGCCTCCATCGTGAGTCCGCAGAACAGGAAGGCGGCCATGGCTCCGATGAAAGCGCCTACGAGCACGCGGGGATTCATCAGGTTCACCTGGAAGTAGTTCATGAAGTCGGGGATGCTCGCGTCGGCGGCGGCGATGATGTCGCCCTTCAGGTTGGTGAGCGTCGCGCCGGCACGTTCCATGGCAATTTTCACCTCCTCGATATACGAGGCCAGCAGGGCCAGGGCGGTGAGTGCAGCGGAGCCGATGGCGAAGCCCTTGCCTGTGGCGGCGGTAGTGTTGCCCAGGGCGTCGAGGGCGTCGGTGCGGTGGCGCACTTCCTCGCCCAGCTCGCTCATCTCGGCGTTGCCGCCGGCATTGTCGGCGATGGGGCCGTAGGCGTCGGTGGCCAAGGTGATGCCCAGTGTGGAGAGCATGCCCACGGCGGCGATGCCGATGCCGTAGAGTCCGTGGGAGAGGGCCGAGGCACTCATCTCCATGTCGAAGCCGTTGGCGCAGAGATAGCTCAGCATAATGGCCACGCCGATGGTGATGACGGGGATGCACGTCGACATCATGCCCGTGCCGATGCCCTTGATGATGACGGTAGCCGAGCCGGTGAGGCCAGCCTCCGAAATCTTCTGCGTGGGCTTATAGGAATGGGAGGTGTAGTACTCCGTGGCCTGGCCGATGATGACACCGGCTGCCAGTCCGCTGATGACGGAAAAGCTGAGGCCGAGCCAGTTCTCGATGCCCAGGAAATAGAGTATGCCGAAGGTGGCAGCAGCGATGAGCACGGCGCTGATGTTCGTGCCCAGCGACAGCGAGTGGAGCAGGTCCTTCATCGTGGCGCCCTCCTTCGTGCGGACGAGGTAGATGCCGAAGATGCTGAGGAACACGCCCACGGCGGCGATGAGCATCGGGGCGATGACGGCGCGCAGCTGCATGTCGGGCACCATGGCGAAGGCCGTAGCGCCGAGGGCAGCGGTAGAGAGGATACTTCCGCAGTAGCTCTCGTAGAGGTCGGCGCCCATGCCGGCCACGTCGCCCACGTTGTCGCCCACGTTGTCGGCGATGGTGGCGGGATTGCGGGGGTCGTCCTCGGGGATGTCGGCCTCCACCTTACCCACGATGTCGGCGCCCACGTCGGCAGCCTTCGTGTAGATGCCGCCGCCCACACGGGCAAAGAGGGCCTGCGTCGAGGCACCCATGCCGAAGGTCAGCATCGTCGTGGTGATGGTGATGAGGGCCATCTTGTCGCCATGATAGAACTGGCTGAGCACAAGGAACCAGATGGCGATGTCGAGCAGGCCGAGGCCGACGACCGTCAGGCCCATCACGGCACCCGAGCGGAAGGCAATCTTCAGGCCGCCGTCCAGGCTCAGGCGGGCGGCATTAGCCGTGCGTGCCGAGGCGTAGGTGGCAGTCTTCATGCCGAAGAAGCCGGCGAGTCCGCTGAAGAAGCCGCCCGTCAGGAAGGCGAAGGGCACCCAGGGGTTCTGCACCTTCAGCACGTAGGCCATGAAGGCAAAGACGATGGCCAGTACGATGAAGACGATGGTCACCACCTTGTACTGCTGTTTCAGATAGGCCATAGCGCCTCGGCGCACATGTCCGGCAATCTCTCTCATGCGTGGCGTTCCCTCGTCGGCCTGAAGCATCGACTTGAAGAAGAACCACGCCATGCTCAGTGCCACCACCGATGCGATGGGGACGAGCCAAAATGCAAATGGAATACTCATCTCTTTAATTTACAATTTAGCGATTTACGATTTACTATTTATTTTCTAATTCTTCTATTTTCCAATTCCTCTGTCAGGCTGTAGCCTAAAGTCTGCGGTCTGAAATCAGAATTTGTAGTCAATGCCGATGCCGATGACATCGTTGGTCCGGGAATAGACGTCCTTGCCTTGTGCGCCCAATCCCAGATAGCTGGTCTGCTCCACGGTGTAGTCGCTGTAGATGGTCTTGAAGTAGCTCACGTTCAGCCGCATCTTGTCGTTGATGTTCCAGGCGCCGCCCAGTCCGAAGCTGTAGCTGTCGCATGCAAACGACGTGTTCTGCTGGTAGCTGTCAGAGAGTCCGTAGTCGGTACGCTGGCCGCCGCAGCTGACGGTGAACTTGTCGTTGATGTCGAACTCCACGCCGGCCAGCAACTCGTTTGTGCCGCCCTTCAGCTCTTTCTGGCGGTCGCCGGCCATCTTCGCGTTCTTGTCGTCGAAGAAGTGGTATTCCACGGCGGCACGCAGCTGCGGGTTGAACTCATAGCCCAGGGCCACTGTCAGCAGGGCAGGCATGTCGTAGCGCGTCTTGGCACCGTCCTGATAGCCGGCCACCTTGTCGCCAAACTGCTTGAGCGCCAGCTCGCCCTGAATGAAGGGCATGACGGCGGCAGTGGTCGGGTCGGTGTTCCTGATAGTAGCATCTAGCTGCTTGGTGTCGTTCTCCGTGCTGATTTTCGTGCGGAACTCATAGCGGGCAGCGACGGTGAGCGGCCCCTGGTGGAAGTCGACACTCACGATGGGTGCAAAGCCCCAGCCCTTCTGCAGACAGTCGAGCCGCAGGTCGATGAGAGTAGGGTCGCCCACACTGACAGGAAGGATGGCATTCACGTAGCCACGGTTATAGCCGTCGTAGTAGTTGGCGCGCATGCCCACGGCAGCCGACAGGAAGTCGGCTATCTTGTAGGTGAAGTTCAGCTGTCCGCCGTAGATATACTGCTTACCCTTCATGTTGGCCGTGTAAGCATAGTTCGAAGGCATCACCCCGCTCTGGGCGAGCAGGCCGCGGATGGGCACCTCGAACATGGGTATACCCTCGTCGTATTTCACGAAGCCGCCGCTGCCCACGATGCCAATCATCGACGACACAGCCCAGCGGTCTTTCTTGTACGAGGCGAACAGGGCGGGCACGATGGGGGCCGATGCCTTGCCGTTGTACTTCTGGTGAAAATCCTGTCCCAGGAATCCTGGGAGGGTGGTCTCGATGTCGCGGTTCTGCCACGGCTTCTGGAAGTTCAGCGACAGCTGCAGTCCCTCGTGGCACCATGCCAGTCCGGCGGGGTTGGAGTAGGCGGCATCGATGTCGAAGGTGGCGCCACGCGCAAACATGCGGTCAAACGCAATGTGGTAGTTTGTGTTGGTCATCAGGCCACCGGCCCATGCCCCTGTTCCCGCCAGGCATAGCAGCATGCCGGCCATCGTTCGTTTTACGTTCATATCGTCATCTAGTTAAGGATAGACTCCTTCCACCTGCGTCGCTTCACTCAGAGAATGGTCTTTACGGCATCGAGCATGCCTCGGTCCTGAATGAGGTCGAGGTACATCTTCACGAGGGCGTTCAGGCCGGGCACCTTGTTGAGGTCTTCCTGCCAGATGAACTCTGCGCCGAGCACGCCGTCGGCCACCTTCTGCGTGTCGCCGCTGGCCCATAGCTCTTTCAGCAAGTCCATGATCTTCGGGTCGTCGTTGGGCACAATCTCTGTGCCGTCGGCACGCGTGCCGCCTTTATAATAGGTAATGATGGCGGCGAGACCGAAGACGAGTCCCTTGGGCAGCTCGCCCTTGCGCTCCAGATAGGTCTTCACACCGGGCAGATCGCGTGCCTGGAACTTCGGGAAGGAGTTCAGCATGATCGAGGTGACCTGATGGTCAACATACGGGTTGTCGAAGCGCTCGAGCACGTCGCCGGCAAACTTCTCCAACTCCTCCATCGGCAGGTCGAGGGTCTGCATAAGTTCGTCGAACTGCACCTTATGGATGTACTTTGAGATGACCTCGTGGTTGCAGGCATCACGGACGATGTTCACACCACTCAGGAAGGCCACAGGCGAAAGCACGGTGTGCGGACCATTGAGCAGCGTCACCTTACGCTTGTGGTAAGGCTCCTCAGAGGGCACGAACAACACGTGCAGACCGGCCTTGTCAGCGGGGAACTCCTTGGCCACTTCCTTCGGAGCCTCGATGACCCAGAGGTGGAAGTTCTCGGCCTGTACGACGAGGTTGTCGCGGTAACAGATCTTTTCCTGTATCTGCTGGATCTCATTGCGGGGGAAGCCCGGCACGATACGGTCTACGACGGCGGCATGGACTCCACAAGCCTCGTCGAACCAGTTCTTGAAGACGGTACCGAGGTTCCACAGGTCGATATACTTATTGATGCCGTCCTTCAAGACGTGACAGTTAGGGAAATT
>JAEEGL013016996.1_pt1 | contig 29404 bp, 19 predicted proteins | sample 9134231 | NCBI WGS metagenome assembly JAEEGL01 (sample SAMN16246548, study PRJNA631951) | gut metagenome | biome: gut microbiome; feature: rumen; material: fiber-attached | host: Bos | place: Iran: Karaj | collected 2018-10 | reverse complement strand
AAGTGTAGTGATACTTAAGGCTCTTAAAATACTCTAAAATAAAAAAAATTATAAAAATCTCTACTTTTCTCTTGATATTATAAACAGAATGCCTTAATATTTATTTATTGGAGTAATTTAATGTTAGATAGAAACACTATACAATTGACAAGGGGGGGGGTATATTCCACTCCTAAAAAATTAGTAAAAGTAATTTATTTTATTGCTTTGATTTCGTTTATTTTGAGCCTGACAGCATGTGGAGGCAGCAGTGGTTATGGTGGAGGCGAAGCATTAATAATACCTAGACCTCAATCTACCGATAGTACCAGTTCCAACGGTGGAAGTTCTGGAGGCGGCTCATCCGGTGGAGGAAGCGGCAGTGGCAGCTCTGGCGGTTCATCCGGTGGTTCTGGTGGTGGATCTGGCGGCGGCGGAAATACCGTTAATCTTGCGGATTCCAGTATATATAATGGTAGTCTTTATAGTCCAGCAGATGGTGATATTCTTACAGGAACTCTTCCTGCTGGTAAATTAATTTATGTTTATGGTAATAGAACCATTACTCTTAACGGTGTTACAACAAATACATATATCAGCTGTATTGGAGATAACATAACAATAAATATTCAAGGTTCAAACACAGTAACATCAAACTCAAACTTCCCAGGCATTGAATGTCCTAATGGTGGTACAATTACTTTTACCGGTACTGGTACACTTAATGTGACTGGTGGCAACAACTGTGCCGGAATTGGAAGCGGTTCTGTTAACTGTGGTAATATTATTATAAATGGCGGAACAATTAACGCAACCGGTACAGGTAATGCTGCCGGAATAGGTAAAGGTGGTAGCATGTCTTGTGGTAATATTACTATCAACGGCGGAATTATTACCGCTCATAAGGGTAATAACGCAAGCACACTTTATGATATTGATAATGGAACCGGTGGTAGCACTATAACCATTGGTACTGGTGAAAATATAGGTTCATCTATTTATCGTCCATAACATTTGATAAATTAACTACACATGAAAGCGGCGTATCACACATACGCCGTTTTTTTATGCGCACTGCTTATTTACTGTGGGTAAATCGGTTTGGAAAAGATTAACAAAGAAAGTTCGCTCTTTTTCATTATGTAAGTGTAGTGATACTTAAGGCTCTTAAAATACTCTAAAATAAAAAAAATTATAAAAATCTCTACTTTTCTCTTGATATTTTATATAGAATGCCTTAATGTTTATCTATTGGAGTTATTAAATGTTAAAAAGAAACACTATACAATTGACAAGGGGGGGGTATTCTCCACTCCTAAAAAATTAGTAAAAGTAATTTATTTTATTGCTTTGATTTCGTTTATTTTGAGCCTGACAGCATGTGGTGGCAGCAGTGGTGGTGGAGGCGGCGAAGCATTAATAATACCTAGACCTCAATCTACCGATAGTACCAGTTCCAACGGTGGAAGTTCTGGAGGATCAAGCGGTGGTTCGTCCGGTGGCAGCTCTGGAGGTTCATCCGGTGGTTCTGGCGGTGGATCTGGTGGTGGCGGTAGCGGAAATACCGTTAATCTTGCGGATTCCAGTATATATAATGGTAGTGTTTATAGTCCAGCAGACGGTGCTATTCTTACGGGAACTGTTCCTAGTGGTAAATTTATTAAAGTTATGAGTGGAGTAACAGCTATTACTCTTAGCAATGTTACAATAAATACCGATTTCGGCGCCGGAGCTATCTATGTACTTTCTCCCAACTTAACAATAACTCTTGTAGGGAATAATTCTGTGACAACAACAGCTAGTAGTTCTGCCGGTATTATGGTCGACGAAGATTCAACGCTTACTATCAGCGGCAGCGGTTCACTTACAGCTACCGGTTATGAGAATGGAGCAGGAATTGGTAGTAAGGGTGGTCTCCACAGTGGAACCATTATTATCAATAGCGGAACAATTACAGCCTATGGTGGAGATAATGGCCCTGGTATCGGACCTGGTAGAGGTGGTGGTGTGAATAATACTGTTACAATCAATGGCGGAACTGTTACCGCTCAAAAAGGTACCAGCGCAAGCGGTACTGATATTAAGTGCAGTACTATAAATATCAATGGTGGAACTGTAAACGGAACTCATCCATAACAATTAATTCAAACCATACAAACGGCGTATCACTCATACGCCGTTTTTTTGTGCGCACCGCTTATTTACCGTGGGTAAATCGACGATTCGCAGCGGGTAAATCGACGATGCGCAATGGGTAAATCGACGATACGCAATGGGTAAATCGACGATGCGCAGTAGGTAAATAAGCTGTTTACTGCCAATGTACAACTTTCACAAAAAATGTAAAATTCTGATATATCAAACTAAGCTACTTCGATATGTTAAACTAAGCTAGTTCGATATATTAAACTAAGCTAGTTCGATATGTTAAACTAAGCTAGTTCGATATATTAAACTAAGCTAGTTCGATATGTTAAACTAAGCTAGTTCGATATATCGAACTAAGTTAGTTTGATATGCACCTGAAAAAAAGGCCACCGGTTGTCCGGTGGCCTTTGTGTTTAAGCCTTAATTTTGTGATGACTGTGAGTAAGTTTGTTCCGCTACAAGAACAGGTGCTGTCGGTGTTCCACCTGTTCCATTGTAAGAAGAATACTCGATTATGTAGCCGTGATTTCCCTCTTCGTTTCCCCAAACGTATATACCGGTATAATAGGCATGGGTGTTTGTACATTTATTAGTATCAAAAGGATGATTCCAATCAACATACCATTTTCCTTCTCCTCTTTTTTCATATGGCCAATACCATTTGTCTTCAGGATGGGTATTTTCGAGTGATTTAATGGCGTTTTTATTACTATTTTGATTATTTCTGGTATAAAGAGGTGTGGGTGTTCCTACAGTATTAATTCCAGGCATATCATCATAAGTACTCCATAGATTGTTTCTCATTCTGTCTTTGAAGCTGTCCCATGATGCAAATCTACCATTAATAGTTGGATCTGCTTTTGATGAATCGTGTTCGTAAAAAGCTGTTCCTGCTTCGGGACCGCATACCCATTTCCATACATCATCCTGTTTTTCTGCACCAATCCAACCTCTCGCATCTGATTGGCTTATTCCCTGTTTTTTATATACACGATCGTAGATAAACATATTTTCAATCGGAGAGGTTATGGTCATAAGATAGCCGGTAAGACCATTGAACGTATTTGATTGTGATTGTGCAGCCGCAAGGGCAGAAGTCCAATTTACAGATTCTTGGACAATTTTGTAAAAACTACCATTGTAATATGTAACGCCTGCGTTTTCTATAGCAGACAAGGAAACGGTCTGCAGGTTGAGTTTTATCTTTACATTAGATTTGCCGGGTTGAATGAAAAAGCGCACATTAGAGAGAAATGTCGATGCTGCAATATCTGTCATATCACCGGTTTCTGATTTGAATTGTACATATTTGAGTTTGAGACTTGTAGTAAGTCCAGTCTCATCAAGATATTCATTGAGATTATCATCACTGTACAGAATTGCCATATCAAATAAACCGAGAACTGCACCACCGGTTGGGTTGTTTACAGTGGTAGTAGGCACTTTAAAGTAACCATCCTCTACACCTATACTGAGAATTGTACCACCGGATTGGAAGATATCTTCACCAAGTGTAAAGTAAGAATTTCCGTCCTCCGGGTCTACTGCCCAGGTTATACTGTCCGGATCAGTCATACTTATACCTGATTTGACGATAACATCATTTCCACTGTTGTCCAAGACAATAGTGGATGTTCGACGGTTGTTTCTGAGCGTATATTGGTTTTTTGTTGTATAAGAACCAGATGCCTGTACAACAACATCATCACCTGAGGAACCTGAAGTTGCAATAAGCGTAATTTTACCGTCGTTTGTAGCAGTTACTGTATTGTCAACGGAAACAGTATGATCTGTGAATGAGCTTAACCAGATTCCGGTCTTTTTCTTATTTCCTATTACAGGATTTCCTGAAAGACTGATTGAAGAACCATTCTGTAATGGATTATTAGAATTGTTGCCGCTACCGCCGTAAACATTGTTAAGCTTTCCACCGGTGATAGTTAGATTACCTGTGTTTGTGTCAGAATATGTTCCATATGCAGGGTCATCGATATTTGCTGCATATGTATCACCGGATGTTCCAGCATATAAATCAAAACCTGTAAAATCAAAATATTCCTCATTAACTGCGGAAAGAGGTTTTTCTTGATTGTTTGTGGTAAAGTATACCATTGTTACGGAACCATTGCTTTTAACGGTAACAGGAAGACCATTCGCAAAAATTTTGTGGTTTGTAAGATCCGCATAAGGAGCTGGCCGCCATTTTGCATAAAGGTTAACATCACCGGTTTTATCTCCGTCACCCCAGCTGTTAACCAATGAGCCGTTTTCTTCACACCAACCGTCAAAATAATAGTTATTTAAACAAACTTTGTTATATTCAGAGGTATAATTATTAAAATTTATACCTTCGCTTTCATTATAAGTTGCTGGAAAAGGACTGTTAATTATCTGTTCAGTAGGGCTTTTATAGTAATGGATATTATATACACCCGGGGCATTTTCTTCGAGAGATACTGTCCACTCTTTTTCATTTCCGTTTTCAGCTTTAACAGTAAAAGAAAATGAATTGTTAAAAAAATCTGCGGGAGATTCTAATGTCCATGTATTTGTAGTTGCATCTGTTTCAACAAAACCTTCCTCTATAATTTGAGCCGACGGAGAAACTTTGATAGTCGGTTTGAGTGAAGGTTGTGCGTCCAGTGTGCCATAATTATAAGCAACAATGATGTTCTGATTGTCAGAAGAATTACCTGTCAAATCATCTGAGAGAGCGGAAAGAGCAGGATCGTTTTCAGATCTTTCAAATTTAAAACTTACTACATCAGCAGCTGATGATAAAACAGGTGTATTGTTAGTATTGGTATTAGTGTTTTCAGGTTCCGGTCCTGCAGGACCAGCGGCTCCGCCGCCTCCGCCACCACCACCTCCACAGGAGACTGTGATCGTTAACGATAAAATTAAAAGAATTGTCACTAAAAGGTTAGTAAATTTTTTCATATGCAATGTCCTTTTGCCTAAAAAAAAGCGACATCCCCTCGCTTATATATAATATCGACAAAATCTCTAAAAAGTCAAGTTAAAATCTCCAAAATATTAAAAAAACAAAAAAAGTGAGAATAAAGAAAATCTATAAAAAAAGCCGGAACACTGCGAACAATGCTCCGGCGTAATTTTTTTGGTGTTATCTTATTGTTGTACTACAGGTTTGGAGTATCTCTGTTCGGCACCAAGTTCCTCATGATCCTGTTCCTGATTACCATACTTAGTATACTCAACTATGTAGCTTATAGGTGCTTTGTCACTATTCGGATTTACTGCCTGATCATTCCAGCTGTATACACCAAGATACTGTGCAAATGCTTCGATATTATTTAGATTGTTCGGTTCCTTCCAGTCTACATACCATCTATTGTCTGCATCTGTTCCGCCGGCAGGCCAATATTTTGCATCGTTTGAATACATGGGACCCGGACCGTGGTTTGTTTTAGGGTTTGTGGGTTTTGTTGAAACATTATTACTCCATGTTTTGTTGTTCCAACGACAATCTAAGTTATCCCATGCTGCAAATTTTCCCGAGACTGTACCACCATTACCTTTTGCCTTATTCCAGAACTGGGTATTGGCTTCTGGTCCGCATGCCCAAATCCAGTAGTTATGGTAATTTTCACTGTTATGTGTCCATGAGTTTGCATCCGGGGTTCCGCAGGCGCTTCTGGTTGCACCAATCCAACCGCGGGCTCTTGAAGCAGGGATGTTATTGCGTGTATATACACGGTCAAAAATGAACATATTTTCGACCTTGCTTGTTATAGTCATAAGATAACCTTTAAGACCGTTGAAAGTTTTTTGTTTTGCCTGATTATAAGCGTCATCCCATCGGATATTTATGTCTTCTCCATTGGCATCCTTAGTTTCTACAACTTCATAGAAGCTACCGTTGAAATACGTAAGATTGCCTATCACGTCCCATGGAACAGTCTGCAGGTTGATTTTTACTTTTATCCTTTTTCCGTTATCAACGTAAAAATGAATTTGCGCCAGATAGGCTGAAGCAGCTGTGGATGAGAGATTTTCGCCTTGAGACTTGAATTGTATATAGCGAAGATGGGTTGTTGTTGTGAGCCCTGATTCAATGTATTCATTATCACCGTCACTTGCCGGAATTGCCATGTCAAAATCGGCGTTCTGCAAAGTTGTACCTGGTACCGTAAAGTAACCGTTTTCTACGTATACACTGAAAATGGAACCATTGTCGTTTACGTTACCTTCGCCAACTGTAAAATATTCATTGTTGTTAGCCCAGATTGGTGTAATAGGGAGTGTAACTGAACCTTTTACAACAACGTCTCCGTTTTTGGCTTTTAATCCGAGTACATTCTGACAGGTTGAATTCAACAGGTTGAATTTTTCATGAGCAACAGTAGCACCGTTCAGGGCTTTTGCAACAATTTCGGAATCATGCATGGCCTGAGGTGCAATCAATGTAATACTAGCAGGTGATGTTACACTGTTATTTACTTCTGCCCAGTTGTTTGTGAATGTTTTAAGCCGAATACCTGTTTGTGTGCTTGTATCACCTACAACCGGATTTCCTGAAAGAATAATTCTGGAACCTTGGGGTAACGGTGAATTGCTTCCGCTGTTACCGCCCCAAACATCTTCGATGTTTCCGCCCGTAATTGTGATTTCACCTTCAGTTACCGGATAAGTAATGTTACTTGCATAAGAACTTGTCGTTCCGTTATACATACCGGCATAAACGGTATAACCGGAATAATTTGCGGGGTAGGTGTTATTTATGGTATTAACGGCGGTTTGAGTGCCATTGTCATTATAATAAATCATTGTTCCGCCGCTATAGCTTTGTACTGAAAGAGGAATACCGTTGGCGTAGATTTTGCAATGTGTGGTATCTACCCATGGAGCAGGATTTAATTTGGCGTATAATGTAATATCTGTATTGCCGTCTACAACTGATACGGGAGAACCGTTACATTCTTCATTATCATACCAGGCTACAAAAGAATAGTTGTCGTATTTGGTTGCTCCTGTAGTAGTATCGAGAGTAACCGGATGTCCTTCGCTATATGTTGAAGGATTAGTATGCACAATACCTTCCGGCAGGTATGTTATTTGATGCTCGGTTGAAGCCATTTCATCAAGAGCAACTGTCCATACTTTTTGTGTACCGTCTTCCGCCTCTACTGTGAATTGTACAGGATTTGTGTTGTCAAAAAAGTTATATGTCTGATTAGTGTTTTCCAGAATATGTGCATTTGGAGAAACTTGGATAGTTGCTTTAAGCAGAGGTTTTGAACTAAGTGTACCGTTAGGATAAGGAACAACAACTTCGGCTGAAGAAGAATTAGGATTTCCTGTTAAATCATCAGGAGAAATCTCTGAAAGTGCGGATAGGTTTTGCAACTGTTCAAATTTAAAGCTTATGATTTCCTTTGCATTGGACAAATCAACGGATGGTGCCGCTGATTGTGTTGAAGGAGTGCTTGTTGGTGTTGAACTTGTTGGTGCAGAATCAGGACCGCCGGCGGCTCCACCGCCTCCTCCGCCACCACCGCCTCCGCAGGATGTCTGTATAAGTGCAAGAGATATGATTGAAAATAAAATTACAAAAAAAATGCTATTTACGAAACGTCTTGTTTTTATCATTTTTTACTCCGAAAGTACTTTTTGCCTCTCACTCACATTATTTATCGGCAAAAATCTCTAAAAAGTCAATATAGTATTTAAAAAACTCAAAAAAATAAATAATAAAGGCTGCCTGATGCGGGAAGCCTTTTGTTATGAATTTGAAGTGTATTAATTCAGATGATAAGACTGGTCGGCCTTGAGGACACGATTAACAGGTACCTGATTACCGTACGGTGTGAACTCTACGACGTACCAGTTTACTATCCATTGCGAATAATTTGATGAGCCGGAATCTGTCAAATCGTTCCATTTGTATTTGAAAAGATTTTGGCCATCTTCGGTTCTTCCGCAATACTGCGCGCATTTTTCACTTCCGCTGCTGTCGGCATTCGGTTCGTTGTAGGTTGTATTATTCCATTTAGCCTGGAACCAGTTTGAATACATGTTATTAAGTTTTGTTCCGAGGCCTGTTGCCTTGGTTTTTTCAGTGCTATTCCAAGTTATTTTGAAGAATTCTGTTCCGCTTTCAGGACCGCAGACCCATCTCCATGTATCATCCGGACATTTACCGCTGTTGGAGTGCTGCCATTTGTCTGCGTCAAAACCACCGGCCAGTTTGTTTGTTTCGCGTGTTGCACCGAGCCATGCTGTTCCGTTTTCATCACCGAACACTCTGTCATAGATAAAGTAGTTTTCGGTTGCGGAAGTTATGGTCATAAGATAACCTTTAAGGCCGTTGAAGCTTTTCTTTTTTGCTTCATTATAGGCAGTTGTCCATGAAATGTGGCTGGATCCGTTTAATGCAGGGTAAGCCTTGTAAAAACTGCCGTTAAAGTATGTGTAGCCGCCATCTGCGTTAATATCAGTCCATGGAACGGTCTGCATATTTACATTTACTGTTATTTGGCTTCCGTCTTCAACGTAGAACTTGATGCCTGCCAAAAATTCAGAGGCTGACTGGGCAGACAACTCACCGTTTTCTGATTTGAACTGCACATATTTAAGATGAGTACTGGTTGAAACGCCACCTGCTTCGAGATATACGTTTGCACCGTTATCAGCCGGAATTGCCATATCAAGTGCTACAGTTCCTAAATATGTATCAGGAATTGTGAAGTAACCGGCTGTTGTGTTATCAGATGCTCCGTTGGTACCAAGGTAAACGCTGAAAATAGTACCGTTTGAGTTGATGTGGTCATCGCCGAGTGTAAAGTAATTACCATGACGGATAATTTTGGAGTTTGTAGGAAGAGCAATGTTACCTTCAACTACGACTTGATTTGAACCGGTTCCACCTAATCTAACAGCGAGAGAGTGTGAGCAGGAACTTGATAAAAGAGCAAATTTATCATAACTCGGGTTATTGTTGCCTTCAGCTTCTGCAACACGCAAACCGTCATATGTTGCTCCTGCCGCAATAAGTGTTATTGGTTTCTCGGCATTGGCTGCGGAGATAGTTCCGTTGATTTTGGCGTAATTGTCGGTGAATGTGGCAAGCCAGATACCGTTGTCTTCTTTGTTACCTATAACAGGATTGTCTTTTACATAAATGTAAGAGCCACCCGGTAAAGGTGATTTTTGGTTATCATCATTGCTGCCGAAAACGTTTTTGAACGTTCCGCCGGATATTTTGATTGTACTTGAATCTACAGAATATAAAATGTTACTTGAATCACTGGAATTCGCTTTTCCGGCGAAAATTTCGTAATTGGTAAAATTTAAATTGCTGTAATTTGAATCTACTGTAGAAAGGGAAATTCTGTTGTTGTTTGTGTCATAATAAAAGATAGAAGTATTTGATTCTACATCAAGGTTGTGTCCGTTTGCGTATATGTGTTTGTTTGTTGTGTCAACATAAGGGGCTGAACTGAGTTTTGCATACAGTGTCACGTTATCTGTTTTTTCACCTGCTGTCCAGCCTGATACAGGAGTTTGACAATCTTCATCCTCGTACCAGCCATAAAAAGCATAGTTCTTAAAGGTGATGGAACCTGGTGTGGTATCGAGGGTAAATGTTGTTTCTTCGCTGTATGTTGGAGGGTTGGGGTTATTAATGATACTACCACTAATACCCAATCCCGGAAGATATGTGATTGTGTGCGTTGTTTCGTCCATCGGCTGCATATGAACTGTGTATGTGGTTGTTGTTGTGCCGTTTTCAGCTGTTACAGTAAACTGAACAGGATATGCGGTATTAAAATAGTTGTCATAATCGAGTGTTTCGTTGATACTTGCACCGCTCGCAACGGTAACGGTCGGTTTGAGCTGCGGTTCGGCAGAAAGTGCACTTTGCGGATAAGGAACAACTATTGTCGGTGAAGAGGGGTCCGAATTGGGGTCGATACTGCCGTGTAAATCATTTGGATAAATTTCTGCAAGAGCCTGGCTGTTTTCGGCTTGTGTAAATTTAAAGGATACGCTTGTGTCCGAGGATCTTGCGGCTACAGGTATCAGGGGATCTTCTGACTGTGAGATTTGCGAAGATGTACCAGTTCCTGTGGAAGAACCTGCTGATGCTCCCGGATCACCGGTAGCTGCTCCGCCGCCGCCACCGCCTCCGCAGGAAGTTTGGAAAAGTATAATTGTTGCAATTGCAAAAAATGTAACAAAATAATTTTTGTACAATGTACGTTTTGTGTTTTTCACTTTTTTACTCCGAAAGTACTTTTTGCCTCTCACTCACATTAGTTATCGGTCAAAATCTCCAAAAAGTCAATAGGGGTTTTTAAAAAATAATAAAAAATTATAGATTTATGAAGTGAATCATAAAAAAAGGCTGCCCGATGGGGCAGCCTTAAACTTACATTAACCGTTTATTGGCGATTGTAAGATTTGCGGGCGGAAAGTGCCGTATTAGTTGCGGCCTCTGCATGACCAACAGCATTTGTCGTATATGCAGTATATTCTATGATGTATGAACCAGGTACGTACTGACCTGCTGCGCCGCTCTTGCTGTGGGACAAGTCGTTCCATACGTAAGTTCCAACATATTGAGCGCAATATTCGGTATTACTGTTATTAGGTTCTGCACCACCGCCTGAACCCAGTCCGTTTGCGGAATAATCGCTAGGGTTGTTCCATGATGTATACATTCCATTGTATCTTCCGCTGTTGGCATCTGCATATTTACGTGTCTTGTAAAATTGCTGTCCTGCTTCAGGTCCGCATGCCCAGTACCAAGCTGCTCTAAGAGAACTGGAATCTGAATTTCCTGAACCTTCTGATCTGCTGCTTGCAAAACTCCATGTTGAAGCATCATAGTTACCGGATTTGTTTATACCTCTTGTGGCTCCAATCCAACCGGTAGCGTTTGCAGCTGAAACACCTTTGTTTTTGTAAACACGGTCATAGATGAATTTGTTCTCAACATCACTAGTGATGGTCATAAGATAGCCGTGCAGACCGTTGAAAACGCTGGATTTCGCATAATTGTAGGCGCTGTCCCAGCTTTTGTCATTACCGGAGAAGTTAACAATCTTATAGAAGCTTCCGTTGTAATAAGTAACATCTGAGCTTGTAATTTCATCAAATGGTACTGTTTGAAGGTTGACATTGACTTCGACGGAATTATTGTTTGTTCCGATGTGGAATTGAATCAATGCGAGGAAGTCAGAGGCTGCCTGTGCGGAAATTGTACCGCTCTGTGACTTGAACTGAATGTAACGATATTCTTTATCAAGACTGAGACTTTCACCCTTGGCTGCGTCTTTGAATTCAATTGTGCCGTCTGTTCTGTATGGAACAGCCATATCAAAGTCCGCGCCGTCAATTGAGGTTGCTCCCAATTTAAAGTAACCGCCATTTACGAATACGCTGAAATATGTACCGTTGGCACTAATGTTGTCTTCGCCCAGCGTAAAGTAATTACCGTTTTCTGACCACTGTACTATGGCCGGAAGATCAACACTGCCGATTACAACGATATTTCCGTTGCTTACGTTAACGTTAATGTTGTTTTGGCGGTTAGAATTGCGCAGTTTGAATTTACCTGCATCAGCATAGTTATTGCCGGATGCTGACTGAGCAACTATAGAACCGTCGTGAACGGCACCTGCTGCTATGAGAGTTACGGCTTCTGCACTTGCACTGCTTATGCTGCCGTTGATTGTTACAACATGGTCAGTAAAGGAACGGAGCCATATACCGTTGCTAGTCTTGTTACCTATTGTCGGGTTACCCGAAATGGAAACGTATGATTCTGTGCCGGGGTCGCGGGAGCCGTCACCGTTGTAACCGTAAACATTATTCAGTGTTCCACCCTTTATAGTGATTTTTGCTGCTTCAAGCGCAAGAGGATAGTTCGCTTTTGTCGCCGCATTGCCGGAATGTCCCGCAAAAATTTCATAATTGTTGAAATCTGAGGGGTATGCAGAATTAATCGCATTAAGTGCATAGTCTTCACTGTCGCGTGTTCCGTTTCCGTTGTTGTCATAATAAACCTGAGTTGCTGAACCGGAACCTTCTACGATAAGAGAAAAACCGTTTGCATAGATTCTGTTGTCCGAAACACATGGAGCCGGTATCCAGCTTGCTTTAAGTTCTACTGTTTCTCCAGGATGCAGGTATGATTTATCACCTGCTCCCCAGCCTGTTGTAATTCTGCCCAATTCAGCAAGATCCATCCAACCTTCAAAGATATAATTGTCCTTGTGAATAAAATTGCCGGAAGGCAGACCGACCGGCTCTGTATTTACATTGAATGAGGTAGGAAGCGAAACATTTGTTGAACCGCCGTCCAAATCGTAGTGAATGGAGCGCTGGGCATCCTCAAGTTCCTGAAGATTTACAGTCCAATCTTTTGTTGTTGTACCATCCTGAGCAGTAACTGTGTATGTTACAACATTTGTAAAGTCCTGTGCTACGCCTGATTCGGTGACAATTGTTGCACCGTCAGAAACAGTTATGACAGGGATTAATGATGTTTTAGCTGAAGCTGAAATTGTTCCGAAAGGATAGGAGACAGTAACACTACCGTCTGCGCATACGCCCGCCAGATCGGCAGGAACCGGGTTTTCAGTCTGTGCGATAACAAATGAAAGAATTTCTGCATTTGAAGAAAGAGCTGCTTCAGGTGTTTCCTGTTCATCTTCTTCCGCTGTGTTGGCAACGGCAGCCGGTGAAGAAGTATTGCTTGAAGTTTCGCTTTCTGTGGATTCAGGTGCGGGACCGGCAGCAGAACCGCCACCGCCGCCGCCACCACCGCCGCCGCAGGAAGTTATAGCAAAAGTAAATAGAATAGTTACACAAATAATTAGAAATAAAGTGTGTTGCAAGAAGGTCCTTTTCATAGTTATCCTCCGTGATACAGAATATCCCCAACCGATTTTATTATCGGTTGGTTTTACGTATTTGTCAATACAAAATATCAAAAATCTCTAATTATTCTAAAATTGTTATTTAAGTGATGGAATAGATTTTTAAATCTAATACTTTTATCTCTGACCGTATTATAAATCACCTTTTTTAATTTGTCACGCTTTTTAAAAAAAACGGCAGTTTGGTAACTGAAACCAAAACTGCCGGTTAATCCTAAACACCTATGATTAAGGATTAGTTTTTGTGGTACTCGCGTTCTGCGTGAAGGGCTGTCTTTTTTGCCCTCTGGCCGGGACCGTATTGTGTCGCTTCGTATGGTGTAAACTCTACGATATAGTAGTGTATCTGCCAACGACCCTGACCGGTTGTGTATCCAGTACCCTTTTCGTGCCCGTCGTTCCATACATAGCGGCCGGTATACTGAGTATAATATTCTTGTCTGTCAGTAGCAGGATTTTTACCACCATTGTTTGGCTCAACATCGTCTGTGTAGTGATACTCTATGCCATTTAATGCACAGTCTTTCTTATTTGACCATGACGAATACATTCCAGGCGCCCGATAATTCTGACCTTCAACATATTTTGCTTTTGTATAGAAGACCTTTCCAGCTTCCGGACCACAAGCCCATGCCCAATAATCGTTGACTTCATTGGCATTCCAACAAGTTGCCTTTCCGCTACCATTTAGAGAGTCTGCATCCCAACCCCAGGTAGAAGCATCATAACCGCTTCTTGGCTTTATGCGTGTACCGCCAATCCATGAACCAACGTTATCAGCTGCCATTCCCTTAAACACCTGATCATATATAAACTTGTTCTCTGCATCAGATGTAATGGTCATAAGGTAGCCTTGCAGACCGTTAAAGGTCTGTGCCTTTGCTTCATTATAAGCTTCCGGCCAGGATTTGCCTCCTGTATTAAACCTTGCACTCTTCTTGTAGAAGCTTCCGTCCAAATAGAATACGTCCTGATTAAGAGTATAACTGATTCCTGTATCAGGGTCAGTTCCTGAAATAGGCACAGTTTCCAGATTAATGCGGACTTTTACACTTGATCCACTGATTGTGAAAAAGTGAATCTCACTCAGGAAATTGTCTGCGTTAGTTGCCGTAATATTTCCTGATTCAGACGTAAACTGTATATAGCGGTACTTCTTGTTTGCATACAAAGTGTCGTCATAGCCATTTTCCAAGTAAGTACTATCATCAATGGGAATACCCATGTCAAAGTTTGCGCCTGGTAAATCTGTTTCCGTTACAGTAAGGAAACCGCCGTCCGCAAATACGGAGAATATTGTTCCGCCGCTATTAATATTTCCTTTACCAAGAGTAAACTCATTTTCGCCAATCCATGTGACACGCGCAGGAAGACCAAAACTACCAATCGTAATAATGTTGCTACCATACGCATTTACATTAACGATTTCATGGGTATCATCGCGCAGGAGCTTAAACTTTCCGGCATCAGCTGAGCCGCTGTCAAATGTCGCAACAATTGTGTCTTCACTTATGCTGGAATGGTTTGCTATGAGCGTAATTGCCTCTGCGTTTGAGTTTATGCTACCGTTTATTGTAACAATTTGTGATGTCAAAGAATCAAGCCAGATACCGCTGGAAGTTTTATTGCCGACTGTAGGATTACCGGAAATCTTTAGTTCTGTATTTGCCGGCTGATTTGATGTACCACCGTTAAAACCGACAACATCGGTTGAAACAATACCGCCTCTAATATCAATAGTAACGTTTCCTACAAGATTCGTACCGTCACGATTATAACCGTATATGTTGGAGAGAGTTCCTCCGAGCATTGTAATAGAACCATCTGTAGGAGGAATACCGGAAGCATTTGTATTTCCTGAATCGCCCGCATAGAGAGTGTAACCTGTTAAGTTCTGATACTCAGCGGTGGCATTTATATCAGAAAGTTTGATTTCTTCATTGGTTTCATTATCATAGAAAGAAACCATGGTTTTGCCGCCGTCGTTTTTAACGTAAACAGGAATCCCGTTTGCGTAAATATTATGTCCCTCAATATAAGGTGCCGGTTTCCAGTATGCTCTTAACGATACATCATTTTGTCTTTGATTTGCACCCCAACTTGATACAAGCTGTCCGCCGTTTGATTCTTCAATCCAACCTGCAAAATAGCAATTTGGTTTTGTTATATTGCCACCGCCGGGGAGTTGGCTCATTCCCTGTTCAACGTTGAAAACACCGGGAGCATTACAGTTTATTGAACCGCCGTCAGGATCGTATGTGATTGTTCGTTCAGTAGGATTTGTTTCCAATACGGATACGGTCCATTCCTTTGATGTAGTACCGTCTTCAGCTGTAACTGTGTATACTACGTTTGAAGTAAAATTCTGCGTTTCGTCCGGATTAGGAGAAATGGTTGCGCCTTCTGAAATCTCAATAACAGGTTTGAGGTTTTCAAAATCCTCGTTTTGCTGTGAATTGAATGCGTAATAAACTTGGACAGATGCTGCGTTATTTACGGTTTGAGGATTTCCGTTCAAATCCGCATTTAATGTGACATTATCAGCTTGTGTGAACGAAAAACTTGTAATTTCTGCCAAAGCAGATGGAATCGGTGCTGGAGCAGTCGGAGCACTGGTGGAAGAATCATCTGTGGATTCGGGTGCGGGACCGGAGGCAGAACCACCGCCGCCGCCGCCACCACCGCCGCCGCAGGAAGTTATAGCAAATGAAAATATGATTGACAAAGTAATAGTAAGAAATAATGTGTGTTGCAAGATGGTGTTTTTCATTGTTATCCTCCGTGATATCCAATATATCCCAACCAACTTTATTATCGGTTGTTCTTAAATATTTGTCAATAGAAAATATCTAAAATCTCTAATTTTTCTAAAATTATTGATTTTTTAATTGGAGGAAAGTGTTTTTTACATGCGAATATCTTAAGTTTCCCTTAAATTATAAAGCATATTGTAGCTTTTGTAAAAATTATTATTTGGAAAATTTACTGCTGACAAAGAAAATTCTAAAATCTCCATTTTTTTGACAAAATACTGAAAATAGTTGTTTCCAAAAATAGGAATGTGGTATATAATAGATTTAAATAATGTAATGAAAGGTGATGTATGTCAGCTGTTCAGAAAAAATCGACATTGATGCTTCCTTTGCGAATTGTTTTTACGCAGGAAGGTTCTTCTCAGTTTTTGAGTAAAAATACAAAGTTAAAAAAGATGAAACTTGCAGATAATACGGAAGAATTCGGTATCGAAACCAATTCAATTGCTCCGTCTTTGCTGCAGAGAATGTTCCTTGCTGATTATATCTCAAAACTTGAGATTACCATGCCGGAGTTTTCTTCTTCACGTCAGGATATCCTTGATTTGTCAAAGCTCACCGTATACGGTGTTTTGTACAAGCAGATGGATAAAATGGTTCTTTCGCAGATTTTTGAGACAGAAATCCTCAAAAAATACAACCGTGTTAATCCAGCACAGATGTTTGACGCAAAAACGCAAATGTCCACTTCTTCGCTGCGTGCAAAAATGCTTGTAATGGAATCGCAGTATCAGCGCGTCAAGGACGAAATACTAAAGCCCATCCGCGGAAAAATTCTTGCACAAAAAGATATTACTATAGAAGAAAAAAACGTTTCTCTGCTCCTTGCCGAAAAATACATGGATAACCTCAGCCTTTACACGTGGTATCTTATTCTGCGCTTTTTTAAGGGTGATGACTTTAAGCAAATTCAAGGTATTATTCAGCCTGTTCTTGAAAATTTTATGGAAAAAAGCCAGATTGCCGAGTATATTGCGCTCATGCTCATGGAACTTGCAATCAACAGCGAGAACAACAACTTCCGTAAAGAAGCCAAGATTATGTACCGTGGTATCATGGACGAAACTCAGGCTATCTATGATCCCGATATCCGTAAAAAAATTATCAGCGAAATTACACGAAAACGCGAGTTTGTTTCAATCTCATGGCGTTTCGGCGGCGGTTCCACTTCTATCGGAACACAAAACCGTCTGCAGATTATGTTGTATAATAAAGAAGACGTTTACGACCAGCTCAAGGAAAACATCGACAACCAGAAGGCAACTGCTTCCAATGAAAAATCACTGATAGACTTTTACAACACATCCAACGAGCAGGATGATACTTCTCTCGGTTTGTACTATTTGTCGTATTTGAGCGAAGCCTGCCAAAAGGTCAATGTAAAATTCGATTCTCTCGTAAATCAGTTTTCTACGAACGACCTTACGGTAATCACTCTGAGCTTCAACTTTTAATTGATGAAGAAATTCTGTTTTCTTTTGCCTTTTTGCTTTTTTCTTTTTTTTTCGTGCAGGATGTCCGAACCGAAAATAGGACAGGCGAGGCTTGTAGTTCTTTTTGATTATAAAACAACTTCTTCGCTGCCTTCTGTCAGAATGTGTGCTTTCGCAAACATCACTTCCGAATACAGCCGCTTTGGTGAACTTAAAGTTGAAAATAAAAAGGAAAAACTTGTCTGGAAAATAACAAATCCTGTTTTTATTACAGATTCACGCAATACTTGGGGTGGTTCAACTTCACTTTACGGAGGCAGCGGTCCCGGTATTCCGGAAGGTGACTACGAAGTGACATATTCGGATCTTGCCGAACGTGTCGCAAAATATTACTGCAAGATTGAATACCCTAAAGACCTTGCGTCTATGCCTTATTCCGGTGTGTTTTTTTCGGACAGTGTTAAAAAGCTTGATGAATATGTGGTTTTGTTTTCCGAAAAAAATGATATTCTGTATATAGGTCTAAAAACGGAAGATTTTTTTGAAAGTGACGAAAAAACTCTGGGAAAGTATCCTGCCGCAAAAACAAAGAGAACATTGTTTACAAAGAATAATATGACTTATGCGGTGCTTTTGCCGGTTGAAACATTAAAAAAATAAAAAAGGTACTGTATGGACGAAGAAAAACAGCAGAATTTTTACAGGACTGTAAAAACCTTTGTGCTCAGACAGGGGCGCATGACTGAGCGTCAGCAGCGCGACTACGAAGAACTTTCGGAAAAATGGTGTATACCTTATATAGATGAAAAAATTGATTTTAACGCAGTGTTCGGAAATACAAATCCTGTAACGATAGAGATAGGATTCGGAATGGGTGCTGCAACCGCGCTCATTGCCGAAGCAAATCCCAATAAGAATTATTTGGGAATTGAAGTTCACACACCCGGAGTAGGAAAACTGCTCGGTGAAATCAGACAGAGAAATTTAACCAATATCCGCATAATTCAACATGATGCGCTGGAAGTTTTGCAGAACATGATTCCGCTTTCTTCCGTTGCTGCTTTTCATATCTTTTTTCCTGACCCGTGGCCCAAGAAAAAACACCACAAACGCCGTCTTGTGCAGCGTCCTCGTACGGAACTGATGGCTGAGCGTCTTGTTACCGGTGGCTATCTTTACATGGCGACCGACTGGGAACCCTACGCGGAGTTTGCGCTTGAAGAACTTGCCGCGACAAAAGGCCTTAAAAACAAGTATGAGGGATATGCTCCCCATCAGGAATGGCGTCCTGAAACGCGTTTTGAGCAGAAAGGGCTTAACGCGCAGCGAAACATTTGTGAGCTTTTCTTTGAAAAAGCCGGAGGTTGCGATGAGTGGTAGGACGAGTGAGCTTGAAAAGCTTATAAAACATCATCAGGACTTATATTATAATGGCGAGAGCGAAATATCCGACGCGGAATTTGACGCTTTATGGGATGAACTCAAGGCTTTGGATCCCGATAACCCGATCCTCAAAAAGGTAGGTGCGGACGGTCAGACTCCCGAAACTGAAGGAAACTTTGCCAAGGTACGCCACCTTATTCCGATGGGAAGCCAGGAAAAAGCTGCCAATCCAGAAGCCTTTGCCGAATGGGCAAACAAACATGTTTATGACGAATACCTGGTTGAATATAAACTGGACGGCGCAAGTCTTGAACTGCAGTATGAAAACGGCACTTTTGTGCGGGCTGTAACACGCGGCGACGGTGTTATAGGTGACGATATAACGGCAAATGCGCTTAAGATGGGCGGGCTCGTAAAGACCTTGCAGAAGAACACCGGCGACTTGTTTAATAACGAGACTTATAACCTTACAGGCGGAGTACGCGGCGAAGTTATAATGACGCATGAGGTTCACGACAAGTTTTTTTCGGACAAGGCAAACTGCCGTAATGCCGCCAACGGTCTTATGAAGCGCAAGAACGGGGAGGGCAGTGAGTACCTTCAGATTATCTGCTATGATGCCCATTTTACTGATGGACAGCCGTTTGCTGACGAAAAAGGAAAGATGCAGTGGCTAAAAGACTGCGGTTTTAATGTTTCGCCTCTGGTTATCTGCAAATCCGTACAGGAAGTTAACGATTACCGCTCGCATGTTATGGACATACGCGCCACAATTCCGTACGACATTGACGGGCTTGTAATAAAAGGGAACGAGATTGACGAAGCCGATATGGCGCGGAACCGGCCGGACAAGCAGATTGCGTACAAGTTCAGTCTTGAAGAAGCCGTTACCGTCATACGCAACGTTATTTGGAGCGAATCCGGGGCAACTTACACACCGATTGCGGAATTTGACGCTGTGGAGCTCGCGGGAACCACGGTACAGAAAGCCAGTCTTTCTAACCCGAATATGATAAAAAAACTTGATTTGCATATCGGCAGCCATGTTGTTGTTACAAAACGCGGCGAAATTATACCCAAAGTAGAGTCCTTGGTGCAGAATCCTGCCGGAGTAACCCCGATAGTGCAGCCGGTTGTATGCGGCGTTTGCGGAACAAAGCTTGTGGACGACGGAACCCGGCTTTTCTGCCCGAATGCGGGCTGCCCCAAACGCATTCTGCATCAGATACAAAAGTGGATAAACGTTCTTGATGTCCGTGACTTTGGCGAAAACCTGATTATCCGTCTGTTTGAACTTGGACGGATTCGCAGCATATCCGATTTATACACGCTTACTGTTGACGAACTAGCGGAGCTTGACCGCATGGGCGAAAAAAGCGCGGCAAAGGTTATCGCATCGCTCAACTCACACCGGGACGTAACGCTTGCTCAGTTTGTCGCCGGCTTTGATATAGAAGGATTTGGCGAGGTTCAAATAGAAAAGATCGTTGCTTCAGGTCTTAACACGCTTGAACTGCTTACGGCGGCAACACCCGAACAGATTGCTGCTGTGTACGGTTTTGCCGACATTTCCGCCGGCACGTTTGTGGAAGGTATAAGAGCATGTTCTAAGGAAATGTTTGCACTTACCAGTGCGGGTACAATAAATGTTAAAGCAGGTGCCGGCGGACGTTTGAGTGGAAAATCGTTCTGCTTTACAGGCGAACTTGTAACGATGAAGCGTGCTGATGCTGAAAAGCTTGTAAAACAAAACGGTGGTACCGCCAAATCATCGGTAACAAAAGATCTTACCTATCTTGTAACAAATGACACTTCTTCCGGTTCTTCAAAGAACAGAAAAGCGGCAGAGCTTGGAATCAGCATTATAAATGAAGAAACATTTTTGGGGCTGTTAAAATGAACGGCAAGCTTAAAACCTTTTTTTCTTTCTTCTCCTACGTTTTATGCGGAGTCCTTTTCGGAATTATTGCATCCTATGTTTTTCAGTTTTTTTCTTCATCATCGCTCGCAAAACAAATACCGGACAACGAAAAGTATTTTGTGCCCGCAAAATTCATTATTTATGGTTCCGGATATAATACGGTCAGTGCAAGAGTCTGGCTGTATGACAGAAACGGGTCTGAAATTGCGGTTATAGAACGTTCCTGGAATGGCGAAAAACTTTTTTTAGAATTTGAAACAGCCGAATTTCAGCAAAAAATCATTCCTTATCCAACTTATCTTTTTACCGAGGATTCATTCAAAAACGGTGTCAGACTTGACAGATACTACAACGAAAAAGGCCTGTGCCGGTTGTATTCGGACGTAGGAGAGCCTGAAAAGATTAAGAACGCCTATTACAGACTGAGCCTTTTTGCGATGTCACGCTTTCCTCTGTTTAATAATCATTCCAGAATAATAACGCTTGAGCTTTCAAACTACAAAACAGGTGAGCTTTGGAGCATCATAACCTCTGTTGACGGAACGGTATCCGTCATAATGAACTGAACAATCCGTATCTCAGTTGATTTTATTCTCTACAAAATAGTCCGGGTTTATGGCAACGCCCAAAAGCCTTATTTCCCAGTGAAGGTGAGGGCCTGTAGCAAGACCTGTTGAACCGGAAAAAGCAATCTGTTCACCCTGTTTTACTATGTCACCGACTTTAACGGAATACGAATCAAGGTGATAATAAAGCGAATACAACCCAGGCATGTGTTCAATAACCACAGTCCAACCGGTTGTAATGCGTTCTTCCGCCAATACAACTTTTCCGCTTGCACAGGCGCATACGGGAGTACCTTTGGGTACACCAAAGTCTATTCCATAATGCACGCTTGTCTCGGACTTGCCGTTTGAGTATGCATAAACACGCCGGTCTCCGTAAAATGATGTTCTGCGTTTTGATTGAACAGGAAAAACAAAGTTTTCATTTTTCATGTACAGTGCGTCATAGTTATTTGTAAAAAGAACTGCGTTAAGCCGCTCAATCTGTTTTGCGCGCTTTGTGCTTGTATCGGTTTTTATCGCGGTGTTTGTCGGGTTAAGCTCGATTGTTTCGCTTACAAAGTCTTTGTGCGAGATTGTAAGCGGTATGGTTTTTGCAAATACTCCAGAAGAAGAGAGCGTAATGTTTATATGCACATTATAGTCGCCGGGTTTTACAAATGAATCAAGCGGTATAAGTGCCGTATATTTTTGACCGTTTTCGTAAAGTTCCGCCTTAGATGTGTTTTTTTCGGAATCTACACGTTTAATTGTGGCAAATCCATGCAGAATTGTGGTTTTATCTGAAACAGGACTGATTGTTATTATTACGGGATCTCCGGGAAAAGATGTCTCAGGACCGGAAATCAAAAAGGAAGTGTCGTTGTCTGCAAGAACGAACTCGTAGGAAAAAGCGGCAAAAAAAGGGACAAACAGTGCCGCTGCAAGTAAAAGTAGTTTCTTCATGTGGGAATACTAGCGCAATATGTTGTTTTTTGCAATTAAAGGAATATTAAAACAAGTTTAAAAAGAAAAAAGGTTGTCGTTAAGACAACCTCTAGTAGCGGCAATGGGGCTTGAACCTATGACCTGCCGGATATGAGCCGGATGCTCTACCAACTGAGCTATGCCGCCGTAATGGACACAATATAGCAGAGTAAGTTATTTGTGTCAATAAGCCATTATTAAAAGGCATAAAAAAAGCTTCAACCGTTTTCGATTGAAGCTTTTCTTGCGGGAGACCAGACTTGAACTGGCACAGCTCGCGCCACTAGCACCTCAAGCTAGCGTGTCTACCAATTCCACCACCCCCGCTTGATAGGGAACCGGTTTGCAACCAGCTCCCTGAGAACAGAAACCACAATAACAAAAGCATTAAAAAAAGTCAATACCCGCTTGTTATCATGATTTTATCTGTTATATATGCGACCGAGTTTTTGCTACAAAAAAACTCGAGAAGCAAGAAAGTCATCTTGATGACTTTCTTGCGACTTATTCCTGAACAGGAAGGTCTTCGTTTGTTACACCGTCTTTCTTTGCGCATGTTTTGCAAAGACGTGTTTTGTTTGCTTCAAAAGCCTGTGCTACTTTGCCCTCGATAACTTCTTTTGAGTTCTTGAGGTAACCGCAGTCTTCGTGTGAGTGGTAAACTTTTCCACCCTGTGTGTAGTAAACAGTAGTGTTCTGGAAATATGCCTCGGCGCGTGCAAGGTCTTCCTGTGATACAGGGTTAAAGTCATAACTGCTTACACCAGCGATTGCGAGTGCAACAACTGCCGCGATTGTAGCGATTGTCTTTGTTTTTTTGTCAGCGTCTTTGTTCAGCAGAATAAGGATGATTAACGGAGCAAATGCAATTACGCTGATGATAACACCAAGGTTGTTGTACAACCAGAAAGCCAGCTTGTTCTTTTCAGAAGCGGGAGAAATGTGGTTTGCTTTTTTCCACATTTGTGATCCGATAATAACAAAAATCAGGTCAAGAACGATTGCTCCCAGCAGGAACCAAAGCAATGAACCTTCCGGAATTGCAATCTTCCCCAAAAGGAACATTATTCCTACAACTTCAGCTGCGATTGCAAGAACCCAAAAAATAATGGCTCCGGCTCTTAAACCGGCAGAATTTCCTGTAGGCTTTGCCTTTTTCTTTTCACTCATAAATAAGTCTCCAAAAAAGTAAAAATAGAATTTTAGCTAGTTTTGTTTTAGTACAAAAACCATTAAATATTATACTTCATTTTCAGGATTATACAAGATAGATTTGGCGGTTTCATATCTTGTTTATACAGTTGGTTTGTGTTATTTTTATAGTATGCTTTTTACGTTATTGTTTTTTCCGTTGTTGTTCTTTATTTTTACGGACGGTTTTAATTCGGTTCTTATCGGCTCTGTTTCAAAAAAAACGATTTATTTTCACGCGTTCTGCGGTTTGCTGATTGCTGTTATTTATTGTGCAATTGACTGGTTTTTTGTTTCGCCTGTAAGATTTGCAGGCTATGCGTTTGTGGATGAATTTATCCGGAGGCTTTTTACGGATATTCTGCTTCCATTTTTTGTCTGCGGGATACTCTATTTTCTTTTTGTCAAAGAGCCTTATGATTACAAACTTAAAAACTTTGCGTTTTTGATCTTTGGTTTTTTTGCTATTTTCCTTCCATATTTTATATACACAAGAACAAATCCTGTCCCGGCGTTTTTGCTTTTTGCAAAGCCGTTTGTTTTTCTTGGGCTTGTTGTAGCATTGTATTTTGTTCTTGGCAGTATTGCGGAAGGTTTTTTGAAAAAGAAAGCCGGAATTATAGTGCTTTTGTTTTTTATCCTGTTTGCGCTTCTTGTACTGCCTCCATTGATTGAAACATTGTGGTTTTTGTGTTTTTCTCCGTGGATTGTGTATCCGGTTCTTGCAGTTTATTTTGTTGTCTGTTTTGTGCTTATTCCGCTTTTGTCAGGAAAGCTGAATGGATAATATCCTGAATTATATCAGCTGGAGGGGGGATCTGGATTTTTCGGTTTCTCCGTTTAACGAAGTTGATGCTCTGATATTGTCACAGCTGGTTTATTTGAATTTTAGCAGTATTATTACTGATGATTTTAGTTCTTCCGTTTCGTTTGAAGATCTTATTAAAAAAGTAGAAAACGAAAACCTACTGGGCGAAATTTCACAGATTCCGCTTGCCGTAAATGAAGAAACTATTCCGCTTTTGTTCCGTGTCGCATCGTCAGCAAGGTTTGCAAAGGTAAAGCTGTGTTGTTTCGTATCAAAGACAGATGTGAATAAGGAAGAACAGTTTGCAGCCGTAACGTTTATTCTTGACAAAAAGACCGCATTCATCTCGTTCAGAGGAACAGACGGTACAATTATAGGCTGGAAGGAAAATTTTAATATGGCCTTCATGGTTCCTGTTCCTTCACAAAAAGAAGCTGTGAGCTATGTGCAGAAGGCTGTAGAAAAAACATCTTACCGGTTTTATCTTGGCGGACACTCCAAGGGCGGAAATCTTGCAACATATTCCGCGGCTTTTTCGGGGAAAAAAGTGTTAAAGCGGGTTTGCGGCATATACAATAATGACGGTCCCGGCTTTGACCTTGCAGTAATAAACAGTGCTGAATTCAAAAGCATTGTTCCGCTGATTAAAACTTATATGCCAAAATCTTCGGTTGTCGGTACGATATTTGAACATTCCGGCATGATTACGTATGTTGATAGCAACCGGCGTACAGGTATTCTGCAGCATGATCCGTTTTCGTGGTCTGTTGCGGGTAATCACTTTGTCGAAGTGCCTGAACTGACCGCAGACAGTGTTTTGTTTGATATGACACTCAAACAGTGGCTGAACCAGCTGTCGCGTGAACAGCTTGAAAAATTTGTTGATACGCTTTTTGATGTTCTGCTTGCGACGGACGCAAAAACTTTGGATGAACTATCGGATAACTGGCTTAAAAAATCAGGTGCGGTTGTAAAGGCGTTGTCGCGGATGGACAGTGGCACAAAAGAAGCCGTAATGGTTGTACTGCGCCTCTTTTTTAAGAGTGCAAGAAAATCCGTTCCCTATGTACTATAAAAAAAAGAGCTTGCCGTATCGGTAAGCTCTTTTTTAGGGCTCGTGAGCCCGTGATATTCGGTATTATACCTATTTGTTTACCTTTTCTTTTAAAGCTTTTCCAGCCTTGAATTTTGGTGATTTAGATGCCTTAATGTTGATTTTTGCACCAGTCTTAGGATTGCGTCCTGTGCGTGCAGCACGTTTGCCAACTGCAAAAGTACCGAAACCGATAAGCTGAACTGATTTGCCTTTTGAAAGTTCAGTAGAAACAGCTTCGATGAAAGCTTTGAGTGCTGATTCAGAATCTTTTTTTGTCAATCCTGTTTTTTTTGCCATTTCAGCAACTAATTCTGATTTGTTCATAGTAAAATCTCCTTGTTTTAACAATAACCGGAATCTAATGTAGTTTCTGATGTTTAAAGTCGGAAAACAAAAAATCCCGTATTATTTTTTACCAATTTTTTAGAGGTTTTCGATTTGTTATTGTTTGCTTCGTCCCCTCCACATCTACAAGTATATATCCTATGCGGTATAAATGCAAATTCTTTTTTTATGGTTTTATCAAAAATTTGTTGAAAAATACAGAAAATTCTTAGATTTTTTTCTCAAATTTACCAAATTCTCCATTTTATAAAATGCTGAGATTGAAAAGCTTCGCTATTAGCTGATATATTCCCATTTTTTGAGATATTTTTTCTATTATTAAACATAAGATATGCTATAATAACAATATTGAATTATGAAACAGCAAACGCTATAAACAGAGGTTTAGGATGAGTTTTAGAAAAGATTTTGCATGGGGTGCGGCCACAGCATCTTATCAGATTGAGGGTGCATGGAATGAGGACGGAAAAAAACCGTCAATCTGGGACGTGTTCTGTGAACAGACCGGGAAAATAGAGGACGGCTCGGACGGCAAGGTTGCCTGCGACCACTATCACCGTTATAAGGAAGATGTTAAGCTTATGGCAGAACTCGGGCTTAATTCATACCGCTTTTCAATTGCATGGGCACGCGTAATGCCTGACGGTACAGGCGCGGTAAATGAAAAAGGTCTTGAGTTCTACAGCAATCTTGTTGATGAGCTGTTGAAGTACAACATCACTCCTTATGTTACGCTTTATCATTGGGATTTGCCCTATGCGCTCTATCTTAAAGGTGGCTGGCTTAATCCTGATAGTTCTGCCTGGTTTGAAGAATACACAAAAGCCGTGGCAAAAAAGCTCGGTGACAGGGTAAAGCACTATATTACGTTCAATGAACCTTCTGTTTTTGTAGGCTGTGGTTGTATGCTCGGTGAACATGCTCCTGGAGCGGAGCTCGGAACACGCGATTTGCTGCACATGGGACATAACATTCATCTTGCTCACGGCAAAGCGGTAAAAGTACTCCGCGAGCTTGTTCCTGATGCAAAAATCGGAATTACACTTGCCACAATGCCGGCAATTCCTGTTACAAAGGCTGATGAAAAAGCCGCTTATGACTCATACTTCAGTTGTAATAAAAACTTGTTTTTCTGGTCGGACGCTTACTGGGCAGACCCGATTGTTTTGGGCAAATACCCCGAACAGTTGTTAAAAGAATTCGGTGATATGTTCCCTGCGTTTACTGATGCGGACATGAAGCTTATCAGTCAGAAAATAGACTTTTTGGGTCAGAATATTTATCAGGGAAGGTACGTAGGTGAGTGGAAGCGTCCTGCCGGAACACCGCACACGGAAATCGGCTGGGATACATTTGATACAGCTCTTGAATGGGGTGTAAAACATTTTACAAAACGCTACAATCTTCCTATATATATTACGGAAAACGGACTTTCGTGCCATGACTGGGTAAGCCTGGACGGAAAAGTTCATGACCCCAACAGAATCGACTTTTTGCACCGCTATTTACGCGGCCTTAAAAACGCGGCGGAAAGCGGCTGTGATGTAATGGGTTATTTCCAGTGGTCGTTTATGGACAACTTTGAATGGGCAAAGGGTTATAACCCCCGCTTTGGTATGGTTTTCTGTGATTACCAGACACAAAAGCGGATCCCTAAAGATTCCGCATACTGGTACAAAGAAGTAATAAAGACCAACGGCGAAAATCTGTAAAAAAACGGGGCTGCCTGTTTATTTTTGAACAGCCCCGTTTTTTATATGCAAAATGTTGTCCGGCGTGCTCTATTGCATTTTTGCGATAATCTCGTCGCACCACTTGTCAAATTCAGGGTCTTCCGTCTGACATTCGGGATGTGCCAGAATGTATTCGACTGTTTCACGGAGTCCCTGGTCTACACGCTTTGTCGCAACATAATCCGGCACAAGTGATTTAAGTTTGCTACAGTCAAATACTACCGAATGTGCCTTGTCGCCCAAGAGACCGCTGCCCAGATCAAAGTAGGCATGTTTTGCGAGATAGGTTGAAGAAACATAAACAGGTTTTAGTTCAACACCAAGAGTATTTGCAACGCACTGGTAAATCTGATTCCATGTAACGCTCTCATCGCTTGTAATTTGAATTGCCTCGCCGATTGCATGAATGTTTGCCATAAGACCGACAAAACCCTTTGCAAAATCTGAGTTATGCGTAAGAGTCCAAAGGCTTGTACCGTCTCCGTGGATGATTACGGGTTTTCCTTCCTTAATGCGCTTTACTACCTGCCAGCTGCCCTTTTCGCCGTGTACTCCGAGAGGAACAAAACGCTCGTCGTAGGTGTGGCTCGGACGGATAATTGTGACCGGAAACTGTTCGTCGCGGTAAAGCTTCATAAGATATTCTTCGCAGGCAATTTTGTCCCTGGAATACTGCCAGTATGGGTTTGCAAGAGGAGTTTTTTCACTTAAGATATAGCTTGCCGGCGGTTTTTGATATGCCGATGCGGAACTGATATACATAAACTGTTTTACCTTGCCCTTAAGCAGCCGATAATCGCGTTCCACCTGCTCTTTTACAAAGCCGATGAAATCACAGGCAACGTCAAAAGTCATGTCCTTAAGCTTTGCAGCCGCTGCTTTTTCGTCGTTTATATCAACGGTAATAAAATGTGCGCCCTTAAGACGCGGGTCGTTGTTGCGGTTCCCACGGTTTATAAGATAAAGTTCCCAGCCCTTTTCCAAAAGCAGCTTGGAAATGGCCATGCTTATAGTTCCGGTTCCGCCTATGAATAAAGCTTTCATGATACTAACTCCTTATGTAATAAATAATATACAACAGATTTTATCAAAAAGGCGGCTTATTCTCTTGAATTATTGAATGAATCTATTTATCGCTGAAATTTGCAAATGTTTGTTTATTACTGTAAAATAATTTATATGAAAAGAATTGCTGTTGTTTGTATTTTTCTTTGTTTTTGCATTTCTCTTTTTGCAAAATCTTCAAATCAAATGCTCAAGGAATGGAATGCTCTTTCTGAAGATGAAAAATGGTTGTGTCTTTTAACAGAGCCTTTTTTATGTGTTCGTGATATGAGTTTGACGACTGTGAATCCTGAACCTGAAAGTGGCGGGAAAAAATCAAAAGAATTTCTTGAAAAGGACTGGGGGCTTCATTCAAAAAACGATATTTTTAGGCTTATTGAAAGATATAACAATGGAAATTGGGGCGGCAAAAACTGGGGTCTTGAGTACGCAATAGATTCCTTTAAAAAATACCCGGAAGCTTCAATAGACAAAATTGCAACAACCGAATGTATGGAGATTTATCAGGTTGTAAATTTGTGCTTTTATGCAGAAAACAAGGAAAAACTTGGTAGTCATTTAACACTTGCTTTGGATGCAGGCAGAATTCTGAGTGTCATAAGATGGGGTGTAGCAGTAGGATGGTTTACGGAATCAGAAGCTGTATCTGTGGCAAAACCTTTGATGACACAGCTTTTGAACGCTTATGATTCATGGGAAGATTATGCCGTTCATTTTGCTATTGGTTGGCATTTTTATGCTTACATATGTGGATATTATCCTTCATCTTATAAAGAAGATATTTGGAAGCTCGCAAAAAAATATTCATCTTCAGACATTCCTGATGATCATGTTGTAAGCCATAACATAAAATTCCCTGCAAAAAACCGGAATAATAACCTCAAATTAACTTATGCTGATGCTGAATATACCCCCAGTGAGGAAGCTGAAAAATGGTATTTGCTCCGAAGGGCTCTCAGATACAGTCCCGGAACCTGGGCGTATTCAGAAAGCAGCAAATACTATGACATTGTAGCAGAAAAAGAGAATGTTCCTGCTGTTGCTTTGCTT
>JAEEGL013133153.1_pt1 | contig 29405 bp, 28 predicted proteins | sample 9134231 | NCBI WGS metagenome assembly JAEEGL01 (sample SAMN16246548, study PRJNA631951) | gut metagenome | biome: gut microbiome; feature: rumen; material: fiber-attached | host: Bos | place: Iran: Karaj | collected 2018-10 | reverse complement strand
TCTCGGCGCGATGTTCGCGCTGATGGTGGCGGGGGGCTCCCTGCTGCTGAACGGCTGCACGGAGGACCTCTTCGGCGGCGGCGACGATAACAATGACAACCAGGGATCGGTCAGAAATGAGATGACGATGGGCGGACGGACACTGGCTATCGACGGCATGGATGTGGACGAGGACGATGATATACTGACGCTGCGGCTCTACAATGTGAGCCAGCAGGTGTCGGTGTACTTCGAGTTCCCGGGCACGTTCAACACCTCCAACGGTACTCACTCCTACACTATCACGAACCCGGCTGGCAAGTCGAGCCCTGTGTACTGTTCCATTCAGACGCCGGCTGGCATTACCATGGTGGTGAGCGGCGAGGTGACGATGAACATCTTGGGCGACCACAAGGGTACGATCGAGGCCACGGGCCGCACGGACGACGGCACGGAGGTGCGCCTGTCTTACTCGACGGAAAACAACAATGGTGGTAACAACGGCGGCAACAACAATGGCGGCAATGGCGGTGACGGCGGCGACCTGCCCGATCTCAACGGCAGTCTTGTCAACACGGCTTGGGCATGGGACACCGTCGAATCTGACGCCGGTTACCGCTTCACGGCAACGCTCCTCTTGGCCTTCACCAGCACCACCAACGGTTATCTGGAGGAGTCCGCTTCCTATGTGTTCAATATGCCGGAGTGGGACACCAGCTGGACCGAAAGCGATCGCACCGGCTTCACCTACACCTTCGACGGCAGAGGTGGCGTGCTGACACCTACTGGTGAAAATGCTGATGCCGAACCTGTTCCGTTCACCTTGACCGACGAGCGTCACATCACCGCAGTCTCCGAGGGCTGGGAGTATAGAGAAGACAATTATGGGAATATTATCGATTCCTTCTATACTCGCCACACCATCGTCTTCACCCGTCGCAGATAGGTAGACGAACTTTCCCAAGCAATCACAACCTCCGAGCCCGAGCCCGGAGGTTTTTTTGTTTGTGCAGCGTCTTCGGGCCGGTGCCCGCCCCTCGCCAGGCCCCCCGTTTGCCCCTCGCCGGGACCATGCTGGGCGATATTTCCACCCATATTGGCGGCAATATGCAATTTATTCGTACCTTTGCAACTCCAAAACGCACCGTATTATGTTGGTCAAACTATATAACGACTCCCCCAACGAACGAGAAATCAGCAGGATTGTCGACGTGCTGAACCAAGGGGGCATCATCGTCATTCCCACCGATACGCTCTATGCTTTCGCCTGCAGCATGCAGTTCAAGAAGGCAGTCGAGGAGATAGCGCAACTCAAAGGGTTCTCGCTCAAGAAAGCCAAGTACTCCATGCTCTGCGCCAGCATCAGCCAGGTGTCGGAATATGTGCGTCCGATGGACAAGGACACTTTCGCCCTGCTGCGGAGCTGCCTGCCCGGCCCTTACACCTTTGTGATGAACGCCAACAATGCGGTGCCGCGCAACTACCAGAACGCCAACAAGACGATAGGCGTGCGTGTGCCGGCCAACAGCGTGAGCCATGCCATTGTGGAGGCACTGGGCTGTCCGCTGGTGGTTACCTCGGTGCGCCGCGAGGGCGATGAGAAGGATGAGTCGGAATACCTGACCGACCCGGAGCTTATCCATGAGATGTTTGGCAAGAGGGTGGAGCTGGTAGTGGACGGTGGCATCGGTGAGGATGTGCCTTCCACCGTGGTGGACTGCAGCGGCGACCAGCCAGAGCTTATCCGCCAGGGCAAAGGTCCCATTGACCTGTGACGTTGAAGACAGAATGTAAAACAAAAGAATTATGCAAATCACATACGCATCATCGTCGGGCTTCATGGCACGCACCATCGTGCTCACGCTGGCCACCATGCTGGCGGCGTTGCTCCTGCCCGGCATCGAGGTGAGTAGCATCTGGGCGGCTATCGGCACAGCCATCGTCATCGCGGTGCTCGACAATATTGTCCGTCCCATACTCATCGTGGTCACCCTTCCGGTGACGGTGCTCTCCCTGGGGCTGTTCCTGTTCATCATCAACGCAATCATCATTGAGATGGCCGACGGTCTGTTGGGCCGCTCGTTTGAGGTGGACAACTTCGGGTGGGCACTGCTGTTCAGCATCCTCCTTACGCTGTTCAACTATCTGCTTGAACTGCCCAACCGGCGTCGGCAGACCTACCAGAACAACGAAGACCCATCGCTGCCTCAGCAGGACGACGACCACTTTGATGACTATGAGGAGGTGGAATAAAGCATTATTGAAACAACATACTTCCCAAAACTATGAAACAGTTCTCAACCGTCAAGTCGCTGCAGGAGGCCCTGGCTGCCGCTCGCGGCGAAAACCATAACCTCACCGTCGGTCTCGTTCCCACCATGGGCGCCCTGCACGACGGACATCTCTCCCTCATCAAGAGAGCCAAGTCGGAATGCGACACCGTCGTGGTCAGTGTCTTTGTCAATCCTATCCAGTTCAATAACCAGGAGGACTTGGCTAAATATCCGCGCACCGTGGAGGCCGATTGCGAGAAGCTGGCGAGCGTCGGTGCCGACTTTGTGCTTACCCCTTCGGTCGAGGAGATGTATCCCGAACCCGTCACGACGACCTATCATTTCGGTGCGCTGGAGCAGGTGATGGAGGGCCCCCGCCGTCCCGGCCATTTCTCGGGTGTCGCCGTTGTGGTGCGGCGTCTGTTCGACATTGTGCATCCGCAGAAGGCCTACTTCGGTGAGAAGGACTTCCAGCAGATAGCCATCATACGCAACCTGCTGGAGCAAATAAAGTATCCCATCGAGCTGGTGCCCTGTCCCATTGTGCGTGCCGACGACGGTCTTGCCCTCAGCAGCCGCAACATGCGACTCAGTGAGTCGGCCCGTAAAGTGGCTCCCACCATCTATGCCACCCTGCGTCAGGCCGTGGAGATGTCGGCCACGCACAGCGTCGCGGAGGTGAAGCAGTGGGTGATGGACACGTTGACAGCTTACCACTCTCCCGACGGCACGCTGATCAACCCTGACACTTACCACGTCTTCGACCCTGAATATTTTGAAATTGTGGACGACACCACGTTGCAGCCCGTGCAGGACTGGCAGACGGTTCAAGGTGTCGTGGGCTGCATTGCCGTCTGGCTGACGGGTGTGCGCCTCATCGACATGGTCCGCTTCCGTTAAGCACATGCAGTGACGGCTTGGATAATGGCTGTCATTATGTAATAGAAAAGAGGGTGTCCCAAATTTATGGAACACCCTCTTTCTGTTCTTTAATATAGATTCTGCCCTACGAATATATATCTTCTTTTCTGTTGATGGGTTATGTTTCTAAAGTAACTACCAAGGGCAATTTCGCATATTCGGGGAATAATAACAAAAAAACGCACTTGCTGGTGTAGGAAGTGCGTTTATGTATTATTGTATCGGAAGGTTGCTTAGCGGAGGTCGATGACGTCTATCAATTTACCGTCGGTTTCAAAGTTGATGAGTTTGGCGTTTTTCTCCTTCTTGCTGAAAAGGCCTGATTTCCGGGCAATGCGGGTTTGGTAAGTCATCTTGTTCTTAATCATCAAGGCGTAAAGCTCGGTGATTTTATATTTCGGGTAGTTGTGAGCTATCGTATCGGTGATGGCATGGGGATACCATTTGGGTTCAATAAACCAGCGGGTTTCAGTGCCTTTGGGTGAGAAGCGGATGGCCATCTTGTTGCCTTGTTCGTTCACGTATGTGGCATCGTATACGGAGGAGTCGACAAGTGTCCACACAGGATCTTTGGCACCTTTAGATTTGCTGACAAAATCGCGGGTGTAGCGTTCGGGGACATCTTTGGCGGCTACGGTTTTGGCTTTTTGGGCAAAGCCCATGCTTCCACTTAAAAGAATGACAAGTGAAAGAATAATTATCTTTTTCATATTGTGTATTTTATTTTGTTTTTTATCTTGCGTTGCAATGTTACAAAGATACAAATTCTTTGTATACCGCAATACGATATTGTGCATTTATTTTTAGAACTTTGTCTGAAATGTTGTCTTTGTGTTTGTTGTGGTATGCGTTTTGTTGAATGTTTTTGTTGTGGATTTCTTGGTCGTTTAGTGGGTGGCGCCGAAAAGCCGTTCGGCTATGTTTTTTAGCACTTGTTCTCCCTCCTTGATGGTTTGTATGCTCCAGCGCAGTTTGAGCTCCAGTTGTTCGTCGTTGCTGAGTTGCCAATGCAGTTGCGGATCTTTTCGCATACGCTCGGTAACGCTGAACAAGCTCAAAGCGGCGCTGACGCTGATATTGTAGCTCTCAGTGAATCCGTACATAGGGATTTTGGCATATCCGTCGGCGTGGTCGATGGCCTCCTGTGTGAGTCCGGTAAGTTCGGTGCCGAACACCAGGACTGTGGGGCGGGTGATGTCGATGGCATCAATCATCATGTCGTTTTCATGTGGTGTGGTGGCGATGATTTGGTATCCTTGGCGTCGTAGGGTGTCGTAGGCCTCAAGCGTGTGTTTGTATTTGTACACATCGAGCCATTTATCCGAACCCATGGCAACCTCAGAGTTGGGGTTGAAGCGGTTATGCTGCTCAACCACATGGATGTCCTGCACGCCAAAACAGTCGCAACTGCGCAACACGGCACTGGCATTATGTGACTGGTAGATATCTTCCACCATGACGCAGATGTGGCGTGTGCGATTGCGGACCAGCTGGTCGAAGAGCTGCTTACGCCGTTCGCTGTAAAATTCACCCAGTGCGTCGTACATCTGCTGTTTTTCAGCGGTGGTATATTGTGAAAACATATCTTTGCTTACCATATCTTTTCAAAATCTTCTTGTTCCCGCACTTTCTCGTCGCGCTGCCATTCCAGCAATTTGGCATATTTCAGGTAGCTGTTGTTGGCCACAGCCAGGGAGAGTGTCAATCCGTCAATGCCCCCAAGAATGCCTCCTCTCAGCAGATAGTTGCTTAGGAATGCGCCAGTGCCGTGTAACACGGGTGTCCATGCGTGAGCTTTCTTGCCTTTGAGATATAGTATTTTGGCACCACGACTGCTGTAGTTGCGTTCTGGTTTGGCAAAGAGGTCTCCTATGTTTTTGTAGCGATAATGTATCAGGTCGGCTTTGATACGTAGGGTGTTGTCCAGCGGCACACGGGCATGTTGCTTGACGTTGCGGAAACTCAGTTTGTCGTGTCGATATAGCCGTACAAGGTAGTCGGGGTACCATCCGCACACTTTTATCCATCTGCTGCCCACCATGTTGCGTCGCCGTATGGCAAAACCGTCGTAGGGGGTATTGTCGAAATCAGTTTCCTCGATGAATTTGACCAATTCGGGGGTGAGCCGTTCGTCGGCATCGACGCTGAGAACCCACAGGTTTTTCACATATTGCAGTGCCACGTTCTTCTGTATGCCGTCACCCAGGTAAGATTGCACGTATACTTTGGCACCTTCTGCTTCGGCGATTTCCCGTGTGCGATCGTGACTGTTGGAATCTACCACAACGACTTCGTCGCAGACTTGTTTGAGCGAACGGATGACGTCGGCAATATTCGCTTCTTCGTTAAGGGTGGTGATAATTCCCGAAATGGCTTTCATTTTTCTTGAGTTTTGTATTATTATTGCAGGTTGTGGCATACTGACAGGCGACGAACAATGCTCTGTCCGTCTTTGTTGGTGAAGACAACGCTATATAGTCCTTGCGGTAGATGCTGGGTGTGTAGCGTGAGATGTGTCATCTCCGTTTTCAGATGTCCGTTATAAACGGTGCGTCCTTGCATGTCGATAATTTGTACTCTCCACGCATCCCCATCCGTTAGGTTGATATTGATGTGGCAGTCCTTGCTGGCAGGGTTGGGGTAGAATGTTCCTATGGCATCATGGTCGACAGTCGCAATGGAGGTCTGTGGCTGGTTGTTGCCCAGATAGAAGGTGTAATATCCGTCTCCACCCCAACGGGCCGGCATGGGCTTGGTGGTAGTCTTGCCATTGTTGCTGGTCGCCGATAGATAGTATTCTATCTTATTGTATCCGGCCGAGGTGCGGTTTAGTTGGGCAGTGGGGATGGAGGTGGCATACGTGTTGGGCATTGCGGTCGGCTCCATTGTCAGCACTTTCCAGCGGCCTCCGTCGACACGCCAGTGGCATTTGACCGATGCGATGCCGCTGCGGTTGGTGACGGTGGCTTCGATATGGGCGTCGCTGCCATTGAGGTGGTTTGCGTTTCCGGTAAGAGAGTGGTGGAGGATGCGGATGGGGTTGTCTGCAGGTATCTGTTTGGTGATGCAATGTATGGCACCGCCATTGCCGTCAAAACTGGCTACGTCGATGGGGTAGAGTGTGTATCCTGGATAGGCAGCTTGTAAGCTGTCGAAGCGTATGCGGTCCCAGTTGCGGGAGGGTTTGCCGTTGCTTACACGTGAAAACACGGGTTGGATGATGACGTTGTTGACAAATGTGTGATTGCTGTATGTGCGGGTGTAGTCCTCGTCGTAGCTGCGCTGGCTTGAGAAATAATCGCCGCCATTGGTGCAGGGGAATGGTATGCTGGTGTGTGTGTAGTGTTGTCCAAAGTAGCTGGAGTAGCTCCACATGGAGTCGATGTTGCGTTGTGCGATGCCGTAGTCGGTCCAGCTGCTGTATTGCTCCGGAAATCGTGAATAGACAAAGGTGTTCTCGTCGACCATATCGGCATAGAGGTCTATGTGGCCGGTTCCCCCGTCGTAGCGGAAAGCAGGAAGAATCTTGGCTCCTCGAGGACCCATGATATGCGCCAGAGAGTCTTTGACTTGTGTCTCGGTGAGCGGCTGTTTGGCACTATAGACGATGGAGGAGGCGTTGTGGCCGTCCCATACGATGTTGCCAATAGTGTCGGCGTTGGCATCGTATATGGCATCGGACGAGAGTACCAGCCCTGCTCCGTCGGTCAGGCAGTTGCCGCCTTCCCATTCAATGGTGGTGGGGTAGTTGGGAATGCCCATCTGGTCGGAGATGTATTTCGGCAGGGAGTCGTCGATCCCTCGGTTAGGATAATACATAAAGTCCACCATACCAATGCTGTCCTGGTCTCCATAGTAGAAACAGATAGGGCCGCAGTCGCGGAACCAGTAGGAATTGCCATAACCTACAAAGAAGCGTATGTTGTCGGAGTGCAGATTCATACGTCGCAGTTTGCGCAGGACGATGTTGGAGTCAGACGCTTGTTCCACCCTTACCCATGCTTCTGCATGACCTGTCTGTATGGCATCCATAACATAGAAGAATACATTGGAGAAATCATCGTTGCTGGTGTCGGGCACAGCGATGTAAGGCCCAGTACCGTACCATTGCCATCCGGCACGTGGGGTGTAGCGGTAGTAGTCGGCCACGCCCGGCACGATGGGGTCTCCGTAATAGTTTATGTCGTTTTCGTGGCCCGGTACCAGATAGTTGTAAAAGCAGGTCACCACGATGGCTTTCACCTCTTCCCATTCTCCCGGAAACCAGCATTTGTCGGGCAGCTCTATTCCGTTACTGTTCTTGGGCGTTGGGGCGCTGGCCACACTCATCGTGGGAATATGGCTCTTTAGGTGTCTGCGCGATGCGTCGCGTTTGTGGAACGTTTTGATACGGGAAGCGCGCAGCTCCTGCTGCGACACATCGTCAAGCTGTGCCGATGCCGCAAGGGAGATGCTTATAGCCAACAGTAGCAGGAGGTGTTTCTTCATGGCGATGGAGAAATCAAAATGTCGAAATTTCAAGCATGGCATCTTGAAATCCCGACATCTTGATGATACAGGGGGTAGGGTTAATTTCTCTTCGTGAGTCCCAAAATCTCACGGGCCTCATCGCTGGTGGCGATACCACGGCCGAGTTCTTTGGCCATGCGCACCACTTTGGCGACGAGCTCGCCGTTGCTCTTTGCCAGCACTCCGCGCTCCAGGTAGAGGTTGTCCTCGAATCCCACGCGCACGTTGCCGCCCATCATGATGGCAGGAGCTGCCAGCGTGAATGCGTGACGTCCTATGCCGGTGGCTGTCCAGGTGCTGCCTGCGGGGATGTTGCTGACCAACCAGTTGAGGTTGCCAACGGTGGCAGGGGTGCATCCAGGCACGCCGAGTACGAAGTTGAACTGCATGGGAGCTCCCGGCACTTCGCCTTTGCGGGCCATGGTGAGGATGGTGTCGAGGTGGCCCATCTCAAAGCATTCGTATTCGGGTTTGATGCCCTTTTCCATCATACGTTTGCCGAAAGCGCGCATGGTGGGCATGGTGTTGTCGAATATCTCATCGCCAAAGTTGCAGGTGCCGCAATCCAGGGTAGCCATTTCGGGAATGGGGGTGGTATCGGTACTCTGCAGACGCTCGTCGGGTGTCATTCCAACGGCACCGCCTGTCGAAGGGATGAGGATGACATTGGGGCATGCTTTATAGATGGCCTCTTCGCACTCTTGGAAACGTTGGCGGCTTTGGGTAGGTGTGCCGTCGTCTTCGCGCACATGGAGATGGACTATGGCGGCACCGGCATCGACTGCCGATTTGGCTTCTCTCACAATCTCTTCGACGGTGTAGGGTACGTTGGGGTTCTGTTCTTTGGTGACTTCGGCACCGCAGATGGCTGCGGTAATAATGAGTTTTTCCATTAGTGATAGGTATTTGTTTAATTATTTACTCTTGCAAAAACGTTGCAAAGTTAAGAAAAAGTTTCGGAATGATGAAGGGAATACTGTATTGTATTGATTATTAATTTTAATTAACGTGCTGTGCTTGCTTGGGGCGCGTCTGGGGTGAGTCGGTTGTCTATTATGCGGTTGTTGTATTGCTGTACCAGGGCTTTGAGAAACTGTTTGTTTTCGGTTGTCACGGGGTCGCTCTCTTTTTGATTGGCGATGTCGTGTTGAGCCAGCGGGTCGCTCTCAAGGTCGAACACCTCGAAACGTGTTCCGTTAAAGGTAATCAGCTCTCCTTTTCGTGTCAGCTGGTAGTAGTCGCCGGGATAGGCGATGTGGAAGGAGGTGCCGTCTCTCAACGCACTCCTGCCGAAGGCGCAGCAGCTGTCGCTCAGCTGCAAATAGTCCAGCAGGGTGGGCAAGAGGTCGGCATGCTGGAACAGCTGGTCGCTGCGCGTAGCGTCGTCGCCGGGATGGAACAGCCACATGGGCACATTGTACATTCCCGAAGGGGCTTTGTATCGGGCATCGACTGGTTGTGCGGAGTGGTCGGCAGTGATGACGAACAGCGTGTTCTGGTACCACGGCATGCGGCTGGCGGCTTCAAAGAATTTCTGCACAGCGTAGTCGCTGTATCCCACGGGTTCTTGTATGGGTTGCGGACCTTTGCGGAAACGGCCTTTGTATGGTGGCGGAATAGTGTAGGGGTGGTGCGACGAGATGGTGTATATGGTGGCGAAAAACGGCTCTCTCATCTCGCCCATCTTCCTCACGCTGTATTGCAGGAAAGGTTCGTCGAAGATGCCCCATGTGCCGTCGAAATCTTTTGGGTCGCCATATTCAGTCATGCCGTAATAGTGGTCGATTCCTATCATCTTTGCGAAACCGTCAAAGTTCATTGACCCGTTGTAGGCCCCGTGGAAAAAGGCGCTCTCATATCCGTGGCGCTTCAGTATTCCGGGCAGTGACTGTGTCTTGTTGAGCGAGAACGACGAGGTGATATATGGCTCGTCCATCAGCGACGGGATGCCCAGCATAAGTGCCGGCAAGCTCTCGATGGAACGTTTGCCGTTGGCGCGTCCCTGGTATATCTGACAGTATTGTGCCAGCGAGTCGAGGAAAGGCGTGTAGCTGACCAGTCCTCCATTGATGGCTCCGATGTATTCTTCCGAGAAGCTTTCCAGGATGACCAGCACCACGTTCAGTTGGCGTGGTGTGTCCCCTTGTCCGCTGTGGATGGGGCTGAATATCTGTTCGGCCTCCTCGTCTGTGTCAAAGTAGTTGAGCCGTTTCACAGCCGTAGTGTTGCCCAGGGTGCGGACGATAGAAAACGGAGTGTTGACCACCAACGCCGTATTGCTTGATCGGGCGTAGCGGCAGGCGTCGATGGGTGCCAGCGGTTTGTGTTGCACAATCCATCCGCCCCGAATGCCGGTGAGGGTGAGTGCCAGCATGAGCACGCCCGTCAGGGCGGAAAGCCAGGTGGAGGGTTGCCGCCGTCCGTCGGGCACAGGTGTCAGCGCAATACGCCGCAGCGTCCATACCATGATGAAGATGAAGGCGAAATAGATAAGGAAGTAGTACCAAAATCCTGTGACGAACTCACCCAGCAGGTCGCCCATGCCGCCGTCGAAGTTGGCCCCTACATAACCGAAGATGTCGCCGGCCATCCGGCGCAGCGTCCATTGGTAATAGGGAACGTCAATCATGTTGACGGCCAGCATCACCCCTGTGGGGATGCCGAACAGCCACCGACCGGCGATGGTGTAACCTCGGCGCCAGCGGGCACGCAGCGGCAAGCTGTAGAGAATCACGAAAGGTGCCAGAAACATGCAGGTGCCGGAGATGCCGTAGTGCAGGTTTCCCATCAGGATGGTGCCGATTTCCCGGGCGGATGCCACATCGAAGAGGCCGTGGTTGACAATGGCGAAGATTGCCTGGGTGGCCAGCAGCAGCACCAATGCCAGCAGGAAATGATAAAGCACGTATAGTGTTATACGATGTGTTCCAATGATATATCCACGTTTCATCGCAAAAGGTTTTGTGCCGCAAAATTACAAAAAAACACCAACACAGCAACACCGTTTCCGATTTTATATTCTCTATTAGCCATTGAGATTTGTTGATTTGGGTTGTCACTTCTGTGACTTGCGTCAGAATTCAGTTGATGGACTAATTACAATTGGCGGAGGGGGTGCAATTCACAACCGGTTGCTGATAACTCTTTCGGGGGTGTTCCTGTGTGCGTGATTATTGTTGCTACTTTTGCACAAAAGTTTGTCTATGGAAACAGAGAATATTATCGAACTGAACAATGTGAGTATCAGTCATCAGGATGGACTTGTACTGAGTGGCGTCACCTTCTCGCTGAAACGTGGCGAGTTTGTATATCTCATCGGCAAGAGTGGTGCGGGCAAGACTTCGCTGCTGCGTTCGCTCTACGCTGACAAGACCATCGACACGGGTACCGCTATGGTGTGCGGCATGGACCTGACCGCTATCCGCAAACGTCAGATTCCTTTGCTGCGTCGCAAGATTGGCGTTGTGTTTCAGAATTTTCGCCTGCTGACGGACCGTAGTGTATATGAGAATCTCAACTTCATACTGCGCGCCACTGGCTGGAAAAAACGTGACGAAATCGACCAGCAGATTATGCAGACGTTGCAGGCAGTGGGTATTGCCGACAAGGCCGACGCGATGACGTACCGCCTCTCGGAGGGCGAGCAGCAGCGTGTGGGCATAGCACGGGCTCTGATTAACAATCCCGACCTGATTCTTGCCGACGAGCCCACGGGCAATCTCGACCCCATCACCTCCAGCGAAATCATGACGCTGCTCACTGACATCAACCGTGAGCAAGGGGTGTCGATGATTATCTCTTCGCACGACTTCATGATGATAGACAAATTCCCGGCACGGGTGCTCTGCTGCGAGAACGGCGGCGTGGTGGTGCCGGAATAGAGGTTTATGGCAAGCTCGGCCCGGGGGCGTGTCTGCGGATTGGACACCCTTCGGCACAATAAAAAAAGCATTTCTTCGTAATATAGGCATAAAAATTGCACGATTATGAAAAACATTCTCATCCTGATGGCAGCCCTGATGCTGGTGCCGTCGGTGTCGATGGCGCAGAGCCGCAATAAGAAAGGTGGCAAAGAGGTGTCGCCTATCATAGAGGGCAAACAGAAGGTCCGCAAGACCGACTATGACTCGGTGTGGAAATTCACGAGCTTCGACGCCAAGAAGATATACTACTGCCGTTTCGACTATACGCAGATAGAGTCTATCGTCGCTTCGCGCAATCCTGACTGGGGTACGTTCAACCCGGTGATGAACTACCTGCTCACCGTGGGACGTTCTCCGATGCGTGTGTGTGCTGTCTTTGCCGTGAACCCCACCATCGAGGACCCCGCTCGTCGCGAGTCCATCATCAAAACAGCTCAGGAGGAGGCCCTGGCTTCGCTCAACGCTCTGACTGAGTGGATGCAGAAAAAGGAGATGAAGAACAAGGTGCAGGTTAACGTCGCCCAATTGGACTACCGTTATTTTCAGGGTACCGACTACTTCATCACGGAGCAGCCCTCCGACGCCCTCATCCATGTGGGTCTGGTCATCTTCCTCGGCACCAAGAAAATAGACCTCTTCCCCAATGCTGCTGCGGGCGCGCAGAAGTTCAAGGATGTCAAGTTCTTCCCCAACGACGCTACGGTACGTCCGTCGTACGATGTGCTGATGGATTCGGTGGCTGCCTATCTGCTGAGCAACGAGAATTTCGAGGTGCTGCTGCGCGGATATACCGACAATGTGGGTACTGCTGAATATTGCAGGGGATTGGCCCGCCAGCGCGCCGTGGAGATAAAGAAGAAACTGATTGCCCGTGGTGTGGCGGAATACCGCATCGAGGTGGAATCGAAAGGTTCGGAAGACCCGATAGGCGACAACTCTACCTACGAGGGCCGCATAGCCAACAACCGCGCTTCCATCATCATCCAATAGCAGACAAGAAGGTGTGACAGCCAAAGAGACATATAATGAATTGTGTGGAGCAGAGGGATGCGATGTCCCTCTGTTTCTGCAATATTGGTGGATGGATGCCGTCTGTTGCGGCAAAGAATGGGATGTGGCGCTTGTCTATGACAACCAAGGGCAGGTGATAGGGGCGATGCCTTATCTGATAGCGAGCCGCATGGGAATGCGTTATGTGCTCCAACCGCAACTGACGCAGTACAACGGCCCTTGGTACCATTATCCGGAAGGTATGGACGAGAGTCGCCGGCTGTCGTTCGAACGCATGGTAGCCGACCAGCTGTTGGCACAACTCGACAAACTGCACTTGGCGTATTATCAGCAGAATTTCTCTCCGGCGGTAACCGACTGGCTCCCGTTCTATTGGCAGGGATACAGCCAGACAACCCGCTATACATACCGTATTGATGACATCAGCAATATGGATCAGGTGTTTGCCCGCTTCGACAGCCATTATCGCCAAAAGAAGATACTCCAGGCGGAGAAACAGCTGACTGCGGATACCGACATCAGCCCTGAGTGCTTTGCCGACTACCATGCCGCCTACTGGAAACAGCGTGGGGCCAGCGACCTGCTCACGAAGGAGTTTATCGTCCGAGTGTGTTGGGCAGCCATCGAGCGTGGGCAAGGTGTCATCATGGCTGCGCGCGACCACGAAGGGACTTTGCAAGGGGCTCGCTTCGTGGTGTGGGACTCCCATAGCGCCTACTCGCTACTCTCTGCGCTTAACTACGGACAGCATCCCAACGGCACTTCCGCCTACCTGTTCTGGCAATTGCTTCAATACCTGCAGGGAAAGACGCGTGCATTCGACTTCGAGGGCAGCATGGACAAGAATATCGAGCAGTCGTACCGCCTTTATGGAGCAAGCCAGCACCCGTATTTCCAGATAAGCAAGTGCCGCAACCCGCTGTTCGGACTCTTGCTCCGTTTGAAACGTCGCTAACCATTCCTTCGGGATTGACAATAATAGTATATGGCACACACGTTGACCACCCTGTTGCGGAGTATTGATTACCAGAAACTCTCTATTAGCGACTACAACAAGAGGTATATTGCCCGGATGATGCCCGCATTGGATTATTATATGGACATATATCTCAGGGGATTGAGGACGATGCTGTCGCATACGGACAAAGCTCTCGGAGAGGTGACGTTGGTCGACTATGGTGGAGGGCATGGGTTCCTCTCCCTGTTGGCCAAAGAGCAGGGGATAGGTAGGGTGGTGTATGTCGACTTTAATCCCGATTCGGTGGCTACCGTCAAAGCTGTCGGCGATAGCTTAGCGGCGATGGGGCACGGACGTCTGGCGCCTGATGACATCGTTACAGGCGACGCCCATGTGCTCCGAGCGTGGTGTGAAGTTGAGGGTGTGGTGCCCGACATCGTCATGGGGATGGATGTGATAGAGCATATCTATTGTCTGGACGATTTCTTTGCCGACCTGCTGGCGGTCGCACCTCACGTGAATATGCTCTTTACCACGGCGTCGACTCCATACAACCGTCGCGTGGTGCGTCGGCTGCATGCCGTCATGATGCGTGACGAGGAGGTCTTTCGGGGTCGTCGCAGGTCTTTTATCCAGAAGCATTACCCCAACTTTGCCGAAGACAAACTTGACTATTGGGCTATCCATACGCGAGGTTTGAACTATGACGACATATTGCGTGCCGTAGACAGCGAAACACCCAACCTGTTGTGTGGCCCCTACAATACTTGCGATCCCGATACCGGCAGTTGGACCGAGCGCATCCTGCCCATCGGCGACTATCGCACCATGCTGCAGTCCTATGGCTACGGTTTGCAGGAGGAGAATGGCTTCTATAATGAGTATCGGGGCGGGCTGAAAGGGTGGCTGTCACGCCGCCGCAATAGGCGTCTCGCCCAGGGGCGTTGTCGTCGGCTGGCTCCGTTTCTCTACCTTATAGCTGCGCCTGCAAACGATAACGCGGATAGGATTCTATAGAGCCGTCGTATTCTATAATATCATCCCATGAAGATAAAGCTGTTAGTGGTCTCCAAGACCGACGAGAAATACCTGCAGGAGGGCATAGACATCTATGTGAAGCGGCTTACGCACTACACCAACTTTGAGATAGAGGTCATCCCGGCATTGAAGGACCAGAAGGGCGCCTCGCCCGAGGAAATCAAGAGTCGGGAGGCCGAGCAGATACTCCGGCGGATAGACAAGGCCGATGCTGTAGTGTTGCTGGACGAGCATGGGCGCCAGCATACCTCGGTAGGTTTCTCCGAATATCTGCAGAAACAGATGAACAGCGGCATCCGTCAGATGGTTTTCGTCGTGGGTGGAGCATTTGGCTTTGCCCCGAGCGTCTATCAGGCAGCCACCGACAAGATTTCGCTTTCGCCGATGACGTTCAACCACCAGATGGTGCGGCTCATCTTTGTGGAGCAGCTCTATCGCGCCTTTACCATCTTGCGGCATGAACCCTACCATAACAGCTGAATGATGGCAGCCCAAATATTTTGACGTAATGGCGGGCGGGCACATATATTTTCTTCGTTTTTTCCGTTATAAGGTGAGAAAACAGACACACAAACCCATCTTTGCGTAGCCAGTTTGTTTTTTATTGCTATCTTTGCATTTGTCAAGAAATACACATAATATTGTAATAAATTAATAACAAACCTAATATGAAAGTTCAGGAACTTGTAGAAAAATTAAACCTTACCGTGCTTTCGGGCAAGGAGGGTCTCAACCGTGATATTGAAGGTTGCTATGTAAGCGACCTGTTGAGCGACGTAATGGGCAACGCCGATATGGGTAATGTATGGGTGACGCTCCAGACCCACAAGAACGTGGTCGCTATCGCTTCGCTCAAAGAGCTGGCTTGTGTCATCCTCGTCAAGGGTCAGAGTGCCAGCGGTGAAACCCTGGCTCAGTCCAACGAAGAGGGCATTCCTTTCCTCTCCACTGATATGGAGACCTTCGAGACTGCCGGCAAGATCTACGAACTGATTAAGAAGTAACCATCCCTGACCAACAGGGCCGAAAGCAGACAGGTGCCATCAAGAGTGACGCCTGTCTGCTTTCGGGCTTAGAAACTGTTTTGACTTTATTCAATAATTTTCTTATGCCATCTAAACGGTGCTTTTTTCACGGTCTTTCGGTTACAATGGTGGCATGCCTGCCGAACTTGATGAGGCAACCCCATTGCGCCCTCAGTACCATAAAAAAATCCCTCGTTTATATGCCCAATAATTCTCATCAATAAAATCAAAACAGTTTCTTATTCCGCCACCATGCAAGCTTACAAAGCCGACCTGCACATCCATACGGTGCTCTCGCCTTGTGGCGACTTGGAGATGAGTCCTACCAATATCCTGGCACGTGCCAAGGAGTTGGGCTTGGATATGATTGCCATCTCCGACCACAACACCACCCGGCAGGTCAAGGTGACGCAACGCATGGGACGTGACATGGGTATCTTCGTCGTTGGCGGGGTGGAGGTGACCTCCCAGGAGGAGGCACATTGTCTGGCCTATTTTGAGAACGACGACCGGTTGGACGAGTTCCAGGCGTTCCTAGATGCCCATCTGCCGCAAATACCTAACGACGAGGAGCGTTTCGGCTATCAGCTTATCGTCAACGAGGACGAAGAGATTGTGGGCGAAGAGCCCTATCATCTGCTCAATGGCATCGATGTTGACATTGACGGTATCTATGAAGAGGTGCATCGCATCGGGGGGCTCTTTATCCCGGCTCATGTCAACAAGGGTAGCACCAGTTTGATAAGCCAGTTGGGCTTCATTCCTCCCGACCTCCGTGCCGATGCCTTGGAAGTGAACAAGTTCACCACCCGTGAGGCGTTCCTGAAGAAGGCGGCTTACCTGAAGAAGTTTAATTTCATCACCGACAGCGATGCCCATTTTGTGCAGAATATTGGCGAGGTGTACAACGTGTTCCACATGAACGACCTTACGTTTGACGAGTTTCGCCGCACCATTCGGGGGGAGGAGGAGCGTTGCATAGACACGATGTACTTCCGCGACCATCCGCTGTTCTGAAAATTACCTAATAACTGTTTAGATATGAGAAAGAAACTGTTTGGAGTAGCCCTGTTTGTCGGCTCCGTTTTCGCTATCACCCTGTCGTATGCCCAGCCCGGTATGGCTCCCGGTCGTGTCCCTCAAGGACCTGTGGCTCCGCAGGTTCGGCACATGGCCACCTTCGAGTCGCACCGCGGAGAGACTTTTACCGTGTTTGTCGACGGGCGTCCCGTGAACCGTAAACCGCAAAGCCGTGTGCTGGTGAACGACTTGGGCAATCCGCAAAGTCAGGTGGTGGTGCTTATGCAGCGTCCCACGCAGAGGGTTGCGGTGTTGCAGTTGCGTGCCGCAGAGCCCAATATGGTAGTCAGCGTGACCTATGACCAACGTCTCGACCAGCTGATGCTCAATGCTCCTGTTCACAGTCATGGTGCCGGCGAGGGTATTGTGCAGCCCCGTCCGCCGATGCCAGCGATGCATGTGACCACCGAGGAGGAATTGGCTGACATGGAGCGTCGTATGCGTAGCCAGAGTTTCGACAAGGACCGCCTCGCTCTCGGCAAGAGCATTGTCAGTTCAAGCCGTCTCACCGCCTATCAAATCAGTCGTCTGGCAAAGACCATCAGCTTCAGCGATTCGCAGGTGGAATTCCTCAAGTTTGCCTATCATTATTGCATCGACCCCGGCAACTATTACCAGGCCGTCGACATCCTCTCTTTCAGCAGCGACAAAAAGAAGGTGCTCGACTATATTGCCACGCAGCGATAGGGCGCACCCCTCAGTATATGACGCGTTATCCGTCGCAACCCGAGCCGGCATTGTCCGGTTCGGGTTGTGTGTTTTTCTGCCTGCCGTCGGGGCTTGGCGGGCTGTCGTCGGAGAGGAGATAGACCACCTTTGGAGCGAATGACTAGGTTCTCTGGAGAGAATAACTAGGATCTCTGGAAAGAATAACTAGGTTTTCTGGAAAGAATAACTAGGTTTTCTGGAAAGAATAACTAGGTTTTCTGGAAAGAATAACTAGGTTTTCTGGAAAGAATAACTAGGTTTTCTGGAAAGAATAACTAGGTTTTCTGGAAAAAATAACTAGGTTTTCTGGAGAAAATGACTATGTTTTTTTGAGGGCATATCTGCCAATTCAGTGTGTCTTTTCTTATGGCTTGATATACAGTATGTTTCAAGAGATGTGCGGAAGGGTAGGATTGTGACACAACAAAAGGGCCCTCGTCGGGCCCTTCTGTCAACAAAATTATATAAAAATGAGAAGAAATTAATGGTTTATCTGACAACGACTTTCATGGCTTCGCTGCCGGCCTTGACGATGTAGAGACCCGGACGGAGCGAGGAGACATTGAGTGTCGTGGTGCTTTGACCATTGCAGGGCTGGCTGAGAATGCAGCGGCCTGTGAGGTCGTAGAGTTCGATAGTGGTGCTTTCGTGCAGTGTCACATGGATTTGGCTACTGGCAGGGTTGGGCCATACGCGGAAGGTGTTCTGGCTGGCTGTGTTGATGCCTTGGTGGGCGGGTGCGGGCACAGGGGTGACGGTCTTGGTCCAGGCATACTCCGAAGGATAGACGGCGCCTCCGCCGTAATCGACATAGTTGTAGGGTATTGAGGCTTCAGCATCGCCATATTTGGCAAAGTCACCGTTGTGCAGGGTGAGGTCGTTGGCCGAACGGCCATTGATGTTAAGCCACCAGAAGTTGTAACCGCTAGCGGAAGAGGAAAGTTTTAGGGTGTCGTTGGTGCTGGTGATGAAGAAGATATCGCCTACAAAGCCACCGCTCATGGTATCCCATGAGAAACGGGGGTCGTAAAGCTGGATGGTGTCAAGAGCATCGGTGGATAGGATTTCACCGTTGAAACGGATGCCCCATGCGAGGCAGGTGTCGGGGTTGTTCCAGTTGACAGCCATCACAGCACTGTTGCTGCCCGTTCCCACCCAATAGGTGATTTGCGATGCATCGATGGTGGCATCGTTAGGATGGTCATCCTCGGGTGCGGGTACAGGGGTAATGGGTGTGTGCCAGGCATACTGCATATAGTAGCCGCCGTAATATTGGTATCCCACGCCACCTTCAGCATCGCCCCACTTGGCGAAGTCACCGTTGGAAATTATGAGATTGTTGGGCGAATAACCATTGATGTTGATCCACCAGAAGTTGTAGGTGTTGGGAGGTGTGGGCTCTGCGAGACCCAAGGTGTCGCCACTGCTTGTAACGAAGTGGATGTCGGTGACGTAACCAGTACCTTCATACCAGAAGCGAGGGTCGTAGGTCTGAATGGTATCGAGGGCGGCGTACGGACTGATGGAGCCATTGAAGCGGATGCCCCAGGCGAGGCAGGTGTCGGGAGTGTGCCAGTTGACAGCCATCACGGCACTGTCGCTGCCGCTGCCTACCCAGTAGATGATTCGTTCTGCATCGGTGGTTACATCGATAGTGTCTTGCGCCTTGGCACAGAAAGCCAAAGCGGCAAAGAGTAATACAGTAATGTGTTTTTTCATAGTGTGGTTTATTAAGATTATACAATAAATTTGTTGAATTATTTGCTATTTGATGGCTACTTTATGGAGTTGGCCGCCTGTGCGTACTACGTAGATACCTCTGTTGAGATTGCTGACGTTGAAGGTGCACAGGTGTTCTCCAGGAATGGGCTTGTGCGCAGCTATGCGTCGTCCTGTGATGTCGAGCAGCTCTATAAGGACGCTACTGTCAGGAATGACGACATTCAGTTGGGTGGTGGCAGGATTGGGCCATACGGTGATGTTCCGGCGGGTTGGTTCGTCAATGCCGCTATAAGACAGGAAATGGATGACACCCACAGCATCCAGGTCGAAACCTCCCGAGTAGTTATTGGTGGGGTAGGGGTCGTTGATAAGGCGTCCCTCGTGGTCACAGGTTCCGTACTGGGGGTCTATGCTGCCCACCACATCAATCATGCGGACGTGGGTGATATGGTTGATGTCCAGTCCCACGCTGTCGCGCAGCTCTTCAAGGTCGAACGGCGTTCCCCACTGGGTGCGGTATTTCCCTGCAAGGTTATTAATCATTGTGGGGTCGACTCTTCCTGTGCCTCCTATCTGTGTCGTCGTCTGGGTGAGCGATGTGGCAGGAAAGCGTACAAAGTGTTCTCCGTCGGAGCTTACCTCGACGAACGCCAGCTCAAGGAAATTGTCATCGAAAGAGTTTTCAAACACAGCGAAGTCAGGACCGTCACCGTTAGTGATGTAGCCGTCAAACGTCACAGTTGCTTTTCCTCCGTCGCCAAGACTGACCACGGGAAGGTTGCTTCCGTTGGGACTGCCCACAGCCATGCTGTCGGTACCGTAGGTGACGAGGGTGCTGTTTGATGCAATGTCCTGAGGACCGCGTTCCACCACGCAGTTGGTTGCCCAATGGGTGAAACGGCTGTCACGGTATTCAATGGCTCGACAGCCATCGGTACCTACTGCTCCGTCGAAGCGCAATGTGTCGTTCTGTGCAGCTGCGTGGAACCCTGCAGTAGCGGCTAAGATAATAAGTATTTGTTTCTTCATGTTCTATGGTATTATCAGGGAATGAATACGACTTTTGATGGTCCCATTACTGTTTCGGCTCTCCAGTGCAGCGTGCCGTCGGGTGCAAAACAATAGACATCGCCATTGCTCGTGTAGTTCTGGGCATCGGTAATGTAGATGTCGCCGTTGGCCGGATTGACGTTGATGCCGTATGGCATAACAAATCCTGCGCGACAATTCTGTAGCAGGGGTGTCTTTTGGAGGGTGTTGCCGTCCACCTGCCAGAAGGCGTATTGGTGGGTGCTGTAGTTATAATGATATACATAAAGTGTATTGTCCACGACATCCATGTTGGAAGCTTCCAGCTGGAGGTCGGTCAGCGATTCGGTGGCGGCATCGAGCACGGTTGTCACCGCGGCGTTATAGTAGCCGTTGCCGCAAATAATGGCAATCTTTCCGTTGGCCAGCGCTTTGATGCGCTGAGGGTTGGCACTCACGGTGATTTTCTTTGTTTCCTGGAAGGTGGAAATATCCACAACGGAGATGGTGCTGTCGTAGATTACCGAATTGTTGTCCGTGTACTCCCAACTGTTGCAGACATAGAGCTTGCCGCCACTCTCGCACATGCCTTCGGGGCGCATGCCGCTAAGTGGGCAGCTCCCTTCGATGGAAAGCGTTGCGGTGTCTATCCGCACCACGGTCTTGTCGTAACAACTCACATACACCTTGCCGTTGTACGCCACCATATAGCGGGGATTGCGCTGTCCAAAGTCAATCTGCTTGATACTCTTTCCTGTTTTGGGATTGACTACTTCCACGGTGTTGGAGAATGTTACCGTAACGTAGAGTTTGCTTCCGTAGGCGATAAGGTCTTGTGCGGTGTTGCCCAGCAGTCGGTTGTTGGTACTACTGAAGAAGGTTTTGTTGATGGTACCGGTGCTGGTGTTGACCAAACTCAGGTCGGAGTCGTTGCTGCCGTAGGAACCTTCGTTGAGCACGTAGGCACTTGGCTGAGATGCTGGGTCGACATTGCCTTCATTCCCATCCGTAACGTCTTTTTGGCATCCTGCAAACAGGGCCAATGCTGCGATGGTGGAGATGACGAGGTATTTGTTCAGATATTTCATAAAAGATTGTTTCATTTGTTGTATTATTCGTTAGATTTTATACCCAATCTTGATGCGGAAGTTGCGTCCCATCATGGGGTAGTTCTTGATGACTTCGTATTGCACATCGAACAGGTTCAGCACCTGTGCTTGTAGTTGCAGCGTACTGCGGTCTCCTTTCAGCTTGATGTCGCGTCCCAGGGTGATGCCTTGATCCACATAGCCCTCCACGCGGTTGGTGGCTGTGTTCTGTCCCAATTTGTAGCGGTCGCCTACCCACACCAAGCTGTAGCCAAACTGAAACCAGGGGTGGTCGATGGTGAGTGTGGCTCCGCCCGAATGCAGGGGAGTGTAAGCTATTTGCTGGCGATAGGTTTTGTTGTTGGGATCGGTCACATCGAGGGCACGTTGGAAGGAATAGTTGATGTGCAGATTCATGGAGGTGATATGCAGGATGTCCGGTGTTGCCTGCAAGTCGGTGCAGACATCAAGACCGTATATATTCACCTTTCCCAGATTGACCATCGACCAGAGGAACAAGCTCTGCATCGGTATAGCCACAATCTTGTCAGTCACGCGGTTGAAGTATCCGTCGACGGTCAGTTGTGCCGAAACCGATTCCTCGCCGGTGTGCGACAGCGTCAGCCCCAGGTTGTGTTGCAGGGCTTTCTCGGGACGCAGCTGGCGGGTTATGGTGAAGTAGTACATCTCGTTGAAATCGGGCAGGCGATAGGTCTCTTTAAAGAAATAGCGCAACCGGACAAACGTGCGGCTCTCCTTGCCCGCCGCCGGCCACAGCAGGAGGGTGCCTCCGATGTAGGGCGACAGTTTGCGATAGCTGTAGTTCAAACCGCTGTTGGTCTCTTCGTCGGCGAAGGTACCCAGCAGGTGTGCCGTCAGGTCGTAACGCTGCCTGCGGTAACTGGCAGCCAGCACATTCTGCGACGAGAGGCGATGCACTTCGTTGTTGTATTGCAGGTTGCTTGCCAGCGTCGCTAGCGCCTCGTCGGTAGTGGCGCTGAGGTAGAGGTGCTCCCACGGTTCATAGGTCACCGCTGCGCTAAGGTAGCCCTCTTGCTGCAGGTAGTCGTTGTGTACGTAGCCGCTGGCGTTGAGCACAGCGGTATCCTCATAGGTGTCGGCTGTGCGGCTGTATTTCCCTACCACCTGTAGCCGCAGACGTTCCGTGATGTTGTTGCGGTAGCGGCTTTGGGTGAAGAATACGCGGCTGGTGGTGCTCTCGCTGCCTTTCTCGGAATAGAAGATGACAGGGCCGGGTAGCGCGTGGAACGACTGGGTGTAGTATATCTTGGTGGTCAGCGTCTGGCTGGGTGTTATGTCCCAGAACAGATTGGCGTTGACGGTACCCATGCGTATCTGCGAGTTCTGTCGACGTTTGCGTGCCACGCTGTCGTTGTCGCCCGTGCCGTAGTGTATCGTGTATGGGTAGTCGCCTTCGCTTTGCAGGTAGTTGCCCCACACAGAGAGCGACAGCCGGCGTCCCAGCTGCTGTTCCCACGATAGGGTGCTGGAGAGGAGTCCGAAAGAGCCCGACTCCATCGCCATGGAACCATTGCAGGGTATCACGTGGCTGCTGCTGTCGTCGTAGGGGCGCGTTTGGAATAGGGGCTTGCGTGTTTCCATGTTCAGCACGTTGCCTGCAGCAAACCCTCGTGCCGTTTGCAGCAGCTCGCTGTGTTGCCCGTTGGCGAAACTCACATAGTCGGCATTACCCAGCAGATAGCGTCCTAAATCGGTTTGGCCGTTCTGACAGTCGTTGACGGCTACGCCATCGATGGTCAGCGTGGAGAAATGGCTGCCCAACCCGCGTGCCGATACCGTCTTGATGCCTCCCACGCCGCCATAGTCTTTCAGCGTTACGCCACCTATCTGTTTCACAGCGTCGCCCAGCGTTGTGGCTCCCGTCTGGTCCAGCCGCTCCACGCTGATTACCTGCACAGGGGCTTGTGCCGTAACCTCCGAAGGACGGCTGGCGCTGATGCTCACCCCCTGCAGCGTGCGGGCGCAGCTCGCGGTATCCTGTGCCGAAGCGGTGGCAGACAACACAATAAGGGCTGTCAGCCAAAGATAAATGTTGAAGGGTATATGTGTACTATTACGCTGCATAATTATAACTCTTTCCTCGAGAGTGATAAATTCGCGAATTGGCAGGTCTTCTGACTTACTCTCCGTCGGCTCTTGCCTTCCCATGCGTCTATGGCGGCGCACAGTGGCCTGTGTGATGTTTGAGTCGCGGCTTATCGAGCTCACAGCAGCGGGACTGTTCGGGATTCTCACCCGATTCCCTCTTGGCACTCTTAAAACGCTACATTGCAGTGTTGTTGAATGTATTGCAATGGTTGTGTCGCGTTTTTCAAGTGACCAATTCGGATGCAAAAATACGACATATTTCCCAACTCGCAAAATTTATTTTATTTGCAGCTTGTATTCTCTTCAAATACAATGGTATGATATGCGCGTGGAGTAAATTTTCGCGTGCCTCACATTTTTGGCCGAATACCGAGCAGGTGCCCCCCGAAAATGGTCATTCAAAAGTTAACTTCGTTGACTTTACTTTGGCTCGGCATAGCAAGCAAGTTTTCTCTGCCCTCGCGTAGCGTAAAGTTAGAGTTAAGGTAAAGTTAAGGTTAAAGTTAAGGTTAAAGTTAAGGTTAGACTTAAGTCAGACTTAGGTTAGAGTTAGAAAATGGATTTTTTGTGCCGGATTCTTCGTATAATTGCCCCGTCAAAACTAATCGTAAAATGGAGGGGCTTATATTTGCAACGCAAAAACTTACTCTTTTGGATGAGAAAAACCTGTATTTCTGATGTTTGATGAAAATTGTGAATAATGGAGGGTAAAGACAAAATTTTTCGGGGCATTTTACGTTAACCATTAATAACTCAAGTATGCCACCCCAAGGGGCATGTGCTGAGTGTAATTGATTAATAGAATGAAGACTATCGTACTGACAGGAGGCCCGTGTGCAGGCAAGACAACGGCGTTGGCGCGCATCGTCCGCGTGTTCACCGACCGTGGCTTTGCGGTGTTCACCCTCCCGGAGGCACCAACACTCTTCAACCAGGCAGGTGTCAATTTCCTGACGCCCGACAAGAAGCTCTTCCTTGAGTCGGAAAAGGCGTTGCTAGACTTCCAGATGCAGATGGAAGCACATTTCCAGCGTATTGCCGAAGCCGACGGCAGACAGGCGCTCATCGTGTGCGACCGTGGTACGATGGACATCGCTGCCTATATGCCTCGGGAGGTGTGGCAGGCCATCTTGGACGAGAGCAAGATGAATCCCGTAGAGTTGCGCGACAAGCGCTACGATGCTGTCATCCACATGTGTACCGCCGCCAAAGGGGCGGAGTCGTACTATACGTTGGAGAATAATCAAAGTCGCACGGAGACTCCCGAGCAGGCACGTACCATCGACGACAAGCTCATCGACGCGTGGACGGGGCATCCGCATCTGCGTGTGGTGGGCAACGACACCGATTTCGAAGGCAAGCTGGCTCGTGTGGTGGCAGAGATTGCCGCTGTGCTTGGTGTGCCACAACCTATTGAGACCGAGCGTAAATTTCTTGTCGATCAGATAGCTCCGTTCCCCGAAGTGACTCCATCCTACACAGGCAGCGACCCCGATTTCGGCAACGAGTCGGAGATATTCCAGACCTATCTGCTGGCGGATGACGGCACAGAGCAACGGCTGCGCAAGCGGGGCGAAAACGGCCATTATGTCTATTTCCTCACGCAGAAACACAAGCTGCAAGGCGCACAACGCATCGAAGTGGAACGGCAGATATCGCCCTCCGAGTATATCGGTTTGCTGCAGAAAGCCGACCCTACGCGCTGTACGGTACACAAGTTGCGCCGCTGTTTTGTCTGGGAGAACCAGTATTTCGAACTCGACACCTTCCTGCAACCCAAGCTCTCGCATCTGTTGCTTGAAATAGAAGGGCTGCCCGATGCCGGCGATATCCATTTCCCGCCTTTCCTCCATGTGCTGGAAGAGGTTACGGAAAATCCTGAATACTACAACGCCACCCTCGCCAAGCGAAAGTGATTTCGAGGTTACGGGGAGTCGCCTTTATTGTTGAACTGTTATAACTTAAATAATTATGTCACCGTTTTTTATCGTTTTTATAGCTCTCACCATTCTCAGCATCATAGCGAGCAAGAGTGTGGAGCGCAAGTTCAAGAAATACTCCCGCATACCGATGAACTATGGTATGACGGGCCGTGATGTGGCAGCCAAGATGTTGGCCGATAGTGATATCCACGATGTCACCATTCGTGAGGTCAACGGTATGTTGACCGACCACTACAATCCGACAAACAAAACGCTCAATCTGAGCCACGACGTCTATCACGGCACAAGTGTCGCCGCTGCCGCTGTGGCTGCCCACGAATGCGGTCATGCTGTGCAGCATGCCACCGCCTACAGCTGGCTCACCCTGCGCTCGATGTTGGTGCCAGCCGTCAATTTCAGCAACCGCATCGTCTCGTGGGTGCTGCTGGCAGGCATTCTCCTAGTGACCAAATTTCCCAACCTGCTGTTGGTGGGAATAGCCCTGTTCGCCATCACCACACTCTTCACCCTGATAACGCTGCCCGTCGAAATCAACGCCTCCAAGAGAGCGCTTGTGTGGCTCAATACGCACAATATCACCTCTCCCGATACACACCCCTACGCAGAGAGTGCTCTGCGTAGCGCTGCCAACACCTACCTTATCGCAGCCCTCACCTCGCTGGCTACATTACTCTACTACGTCATGATTTTCTTGGGCAATAGAGATTGATTTGATATTAACCAAAATAATTAACACTATGAAGAGATTATGGATAATCTTGGCGTTGGCTGCTATGTTCAGCGGCTGCAAGAAGGACGCCGCTGTGCAAATGGGAACAATCAATGTATGGGTGAATCCCTTCACGCTGATCGACGAGGATCTGTCGGGCAGCAAGGCGTCGGCATCTCAGGCGGTGACGCGCATCGATGCGGCATTGTTCGACAACGCAGGCACCTGTGTCGCCTCCGTGAATCAGGACACCTCCAGCGGGGTGGCTTTTGGCAACGTATCGTTCACCGTACCCAACGGCTCCTACACATTGGTGGTGATAGGTCACAAGTCGGCAGCATCCGCCACGATAACCTCCACCACTGCGGTCTCTTTTGCCAACGATAAGCTTTCCGACACCTATAGTGCCACACGTGCCATCACGGTGAGCGGTGGAGTAGGGCAGAACCTCAGCATGCAGCTCAGCCGCTGCGTGAGTATGTTTGTCATCAGAGCCACCGATGCCGTGCCAGCCGGCGTGGCTACCATACAGACAGTCTTCTCCGCCGGTGGCGTTACGCTCAACCCAACCACAGGTTTTGCACCCAACAACACGGGTCGCACCTCCGCAACAACAATTCCGGCCTCCCGTGTAGGTACTACGAATCTCGGTGTGAACAGTTATCTGTTACTGAACACCGATCCGCAGAATGTCAACGTGACGGTCAATGTGCTCGATTCAACAAGTGCTACGATGTATTCGCGCACCTTTACCAATGTCCCTTTCCGCCGCGGTCACCGTATCTCGGCCATAGGACCCCTCTTCAGCGTTGACAACGCAGGTACCTTCACCTTCGACAACACCTGGATAGAGGACACTATCTCATTCTAAAGGGTGCCATAGAAATACGCAATCAGGGGGCTGAAAATTGTTTCAGCCCCCTGATTGGCTTTATGAGGATAGCCATATTGTTTTTATCCTTTTAATGTTGAACAGCGGTATCGGTATGATAATCTATAACTGTTTTTCAGATTCTCTGACAAAAAAGAGCGATCTATCAACGCTGTCGCAAGAGGAGATTCCTGGGCAAATGTGTCAATTTCTCGTTTGATGATTCGGTCAGGCAGTCCAATCCTTCTGCCGAATTCCTCAAAGTCGAATCTCTCCACAGTGTGCGTGTCTGTCATTTTCATTCCTTCCTTGAACAGCCCTTTCTCCAATGCGAAGATTTGCGGTTTGTGCAAGTGCAAGCTGGTATTGATAAGATCGTAGGCAGGAGAAAGGCGGTAGTCGCCTTTGCCTCGGTCTATTAAAGAGAAATTCTTTAGATGGGCATCATCGTTTAAGATGATGTAATTGAAAATCACCAAGCGGAAGAACTTGAGTATGTCCACCTGTGCGGCTCGTACATAACGGCGTATGATATCGGCACAATCCTCATAGCTCAGCATATTGTATTTGTAGTCGCTTCCACCTGTGGCTTTTGTTAGCCCTGCCAGGGAAGCGAAGTCTTCTTGTGAATATTTTGTGCCGTCGGGAGCCACGTCAAAGCGTTTGGTGATATAAGCCGCCTCCCCGTTACGAAAGAAACAGAGTGCGTTGGCGGCAGTTTCAATGCCGTATGCCTGCTCCGCTATCTGCATGGTTAGATGTTCGTTGGCAGGACAGTATTTTCGCTCCAGTAATGCGTATGATGTAGGCGAGGGCTTCAATATATATTGGCCCACTTCATCGTCTTCGGGCTTTGTCAGGACACCGTTTCTTAATACAAGCGAACCTTTGGGTTGAACGCCCGAGAGTGATATGCGCCCGATGTGGGCAATATAGTCGGAGGTATCTGCGCTGTCGTTGTTGGGACTGTCGAAATTCAGAATATGCGAGCATCTTTTGCCTCCAAACAATTTTCGGCAGGCCTCGGGAGAATATGTGCCAAACCCTTCCTTCAGAGTAGATGGGCAATATTTTAATTCTTTCATCGGAAGCTGTTTAAATTTGATTGATGGAATTTGTTATGTATATAAATGAGCAGATTTTTATTCTTTTTGATGGCGTGAAGTTTCGCAAAGCGAGTGCAGAGAATGCGCGCATTTTTTTGCCGAGCCCAAGAAACGTTGGTGGAGCCAATGGGGTGCCATTAAAACTGAAAAAAGAAAGAAAATATGCCATTTAGATGCTTTAAGAAAAACATTGAATTAATTTTAAACAGCTTCTATTGGTTTGACGGTCACAGATCCAATGGTGTCATGCTGGGCGGTGGCCAAAAGAATGCCGAAATCGTCATTCTCATCGATGTGCAACAGTTGCGACTGCATTTTGCGATTGGCACCTTCGGAAAGCATATTGAAGAAGAATGGGAACAGATACTCAGAGGAATATATCTCCTTACGTACAGGCATGGTCAGACACACGGGGCTCCCTGTGTATTCGTTACTATATGCGAATGTGTACATCCCGCTGTCCTCTTCCCTAAGAATTCCAGCTTCTATGCCGTTTACATATACGTTACATTGTCTCATAATCCATTATTTTGGGGCTTATATCGAATTGAAGTCCAATGGTGTCGAGGATATGCAATAGGGTAGACATTTGAGGGTTGCCTTCGCCGCGTTCGATAGACACAAGGGTGTTAACAGCCACTCCAGATAGTTCGGAGACAGTACGTTGGTTTACGCCGAGCGCAGCCCTCTGTTTTTTGATGGCAAGTCCAATTTCTTTCAGATTCATTTTACCAATATGTTGCGATTTTCGCTGCAAAAGTACAAAGTTTTTTGAAACTGGCAAAATAAAATCGCAATATGGTGGGATTTTGTCTATCCGTTCGTCCACTCCTACACCTCTGCTTTTTCTGTTGTTTGGCTTAGAAATGTTAAACCATTCACCCATGCGGTATGGAGAAATTAACATTTCGGGCCGAAAAACGCATCAAAATACCTACTGCTACGCTACTGCTTGGCTACTGCTACGCTACTAGCAAGCTACTGTTTGGCTACTGACGGACTACTTACCGTGCTGATATTCAATAGAGTATATATTATATTGACAATTGTTAAAATTTAACGTTTTCGATAAGCCGAGAACAGACAAACATGTTAGTATGGCGAGGCGAGAAAACGACGGTCGCGAAGCCCCAACGTTTTCGACAAGCCGAGAGCAGACAAGCATGTTTGTATGGCGAGGCGAGAAAACGACGGTCGCGGAGCCCCAACGTTTTCGATAAGCCGAGAGCAGACAAACCTGTTTGTATGGCGAGGCGAGAAAACGACGGTCGGAGCCCCAACGTTTTTAATACAGAGTGGCTGAGTTCATGAAGATGGGGAAAAGTGATATGTGTTTTTCATCGATCTTCATTTCAAACGATTCCTTGATATCTTCACGAGCC
>JAEEGL012415899.1_pt1 | contig 29405 bp, 20 predicted proteins | sample 9134231 | NCBI WGS metagenome assembly JAEEGL01 (sample SAMN16246548, study PRJNA631951) | gut metagenome | biome: gut microbiome; feature: rumen; material: fiber-attached | host: Bos | place: Iran: Karaj | collected 2018-10 | reverse complement strand
CTGGGCGCAACGACCATCGAGGGCAGCGACACGAAGGCCGTGCTCTTCCTGGCAGCAGGCAACACGCTGCTGAACCCCTCGGCACTGCCCGCCAACATCAAGGGCTTCCGCGCCTACTTCCAGCTGAAGGGCGACGCAGCTTCTGCTCGTATGTTCGCCATGGACTTCGGCGAGGGAGAGACGACGTGCATCATCTCCATTGAACATGGAACATTGAACATTGACCATTCTGGCTATGACCTGCAGGGCCGCCGCATCAGCAAGGCCACACAGAAGGGTGTCTATATTCAGAATGGTAAAAAGGTAATCATCAAGTAAAGTAAGGAGGACAAGACTATGATTAAGAAAGTAATCGATTTTATTAGCTTGCCTAAGCAAGAATATCAGAAGCCCGTGATGGAGGTCATAGAGTTGCAGCACAAGAGCCAGATTCTGGCCGGGTCTGTAACGAGCATTACGATCACAGGCCTTGACATGGGAGATGAACTGGTGTTGCCACCTGGTGGCCTGCCCGGTGGCCTGCCCGGAATCCCATGGGACGACGCGATGTAAAATCCTGAACAAATCATCGGGGGGGCAGTGCGCCATGTGTGCGCATTGCCCCCCCGTGTATTCCTTGACATACTTACTTGAAAATTGACAATTCTTAAGGATGTAGGAAATCTGTTTTTGTTTTTACCAGAATTCGTTTTATTTCTTCTTTTTCTTTTCGTAGTATACGACCATGTCTTGCGCCCGTTTCATCATGTCGGCGAGCTGTTTGGTCGGCTTGGCTTCCCGGTGGGCAACGTCCAGGAACTGGCGGTAGTACTGGTAGGCCTGCTCGTCGTCCTTAATGAGGTAGCCTAGCGCGTTGGCTATGTTGTAGTACGTTGCCATGGAGGTGGGGTTGTATGTCAAGTGTCGTTTCCATGATTCAACGGCTTTATCGTAGTGCTTGGCCAGGTAGTATCCCTCGCCCTGCGACAGGGTGATGGCTCGCATGGCCACTGTGTCGGGCTGCATCAGGTCGAGGGCCAGCGACAGGTAGCTAAGGCCCTCGTCGTAGCGGTGGGTGTCGACGCTGACTACGCCGAGTCGCCAAGCGGCGCCGGGATGCTTCATATCGCTGAGCCATAGGGCAGGCTTCAGACACTCGTAGGCCCGCTCCAACGAGTCGGTCTTGGTGTAGCACATGCCGGCAGAATAGAGCGTGCTGAAGGTAGAGTCGCCCTGCTGTAGCAGTCGCTCGTACAGCTTGCTGGCCGCCGTGTAGTCGCCGTTAAGTAGCCAGGCCTCGGCCTCGGCGCGGTTGACGAGGATGTTGGTGGAGTCTTTCAGCGTGTACTTCAGTGCACAGACGATACCCTTCTGTGGCTGGTCGCTGCGGGCGTAGGCCAGCGTCAGTCCGGCCACCACCTCGCCGTCCATGGGGTAGTGGTTCAGCAGCTGCGCTGCCCAGTACATGTAGGCGCCCATGTCGCCCTGCTGCTTGTAGCTGTTGGCTAGCTGGCGGAAAGCCTCGTGCGTCAGGCTGTCCTCGGGCATGTTCTTTAGCAACTCTGCCGTCTGGCGGTAGTTGGCACGCTTGTACTGACAGTCGGCCAGCTTTAGGCGCAGCTGACGGGGAACGCGGTCTTCGGGCACGTAGCTCTTCGATGTGGGGCTGGTCGGGTCGCTGTCGTTCATGGTGAAGTAGACGGCATCGCGCTGCTGCGCCTTGTCGTAGGCCCGCTGGTAGTACTTTAGTGCCTCGTAGGTGTTGTACTGCTTCATCAGGCTGTCGCCACGCTGCACGAGCAGGGCAAGGGAGTCCAGTCCCTCGCCCTTGACGGTAGTGACCGACAGCAGGGCGAGGGTGAACAATGTGAGTGTCTTGTTCATGTATGAAAGAGAGTGTGTGTGCTTATTTCTTGTTCTTTGTTTTAAGGATGATTCTGTCTTTGGGGTGGCCGTCCTTCGCCTTTTCTACGTGCATGCTTTCAATGTCGGCCGGGTTGATGCTGTTCAATGTTTCGGTTTCTACAATTTTTCCGTCAATAACCAATTCAACCTCTTTCCCCTTGTGCTCCGGACTTATCTTGATGTGCTCCAGGGCAGGCTTGGCGTCGCCTTTCAATCTGAACGTGATGGGCACGGTGTACTTCACGCGGACGGGGTCACCATTTTGCCTGCCTGGTATCCAGTTAGGCATGGCGTTGATAACGCGGATGGCCTCGGCATCCAGCAGCGGGTCGACGGACTTCACGGTATGTGCTTCGCTGATGCTGCCGTCTTTCTCGACGGTGAAGGTGACGATGACGCGCCCCTGGATGTTGTTCTTGTCGGCCTCCTTAGGATAGCGGATGTTCTTGCTCAGGAATTCCATCAGGGCAGCAGGACCACCAGGGAACTGGGGCATCTGCTCGACCACGTCGTAGGGGCGCTCGCCCTGTTTGACCTTCATGGCATTGGGCATCTCTGCAGGCTTGGTATCCGCATGCTCGCCGTCCTTCGTCCCATTGGGCATTTCTACAGACTTGGTATTCGCATGTTCGCCGTCTTTGGTCCCATCGGTCGTCTCTGCTGTCTGGGACTGCGGGGTGACGGTCTGCTCGATGACCACGATTTCGTTGATGGGGCCAGACTTGATGGTGGCGTTCTTCTTACCCTTTTTGACAATCTTCTTCTGAGGCTCGTCGAAACGGTAGTCGGTAACGGTACGGGCGTTAAGGGCGAGGGCTGCGCCCACAATGGGCAGGAGGGCGAGCAACTTCAGCAGGTGGCTGCGCCCGGATTTCTTATGTAACATCATGTGTATACGGTTTTTGAGGGTACTGTGACTGATACCGTTGGCAATGGAGTACCCGCCAATGCTCGCGGCTTTTGTGATTAACAGGTATTGATACTGACGCGCATTGAACCCCTGAGAGAGTACTGCACCGTCGGCCTCGTATTCGTGGATGGCGCGCAGGTCCTGGCGCAGCAGCCACATGGCGGGGTTGAACCACTGGAGGGCGGTGAGGATATCGACGAGCAACACGTCCCACGAATGGCGCAGGCGGATGTGTCCCCGTTCATGAGCCAGCACGGCAGCGTCGGGCTGGATATAGTCTTGACGACTGAGTACGATGTAGTGGAACCAGCTGAAGGGTGATACCTGCCGGTCGGTGATGCAAATGACGGTGCCATCGTCCTGACGGTGTTGCTCGCTGTGGCGGATGAGCTGCCACACACGGGCCATGGAGAACAGCGTGCGGCAGAGTGTCGCCACCACCCCTATCATAAATAAGGTGGGGAGTGCCAGTTTCCAGAAAGTCGGCACGGCAGGTTCGTCGGCAAGGGCCGCCTGCACGTCGCCCACATCGACTGTCGGTGCAGCGTCGAGTACCACCGTCTGGTGCATCGTGATGACGCACAACGGCAGCACGAAGGATATGACGGCCGTCAGGAGGAGCACCACGCGATTGACGCGGTGGAATGTCTCACGGGCCAGCACCAGCCTGTAGAACAGGTAGAACACGGCAATCAGTACCGCCACTTTGGCATCGTATGTCAGGAAGTCAAGCATCATACTATTTGTGATTTACAGATTTACAGGTTACGATTTGCTGTCCTCAATCTCTTTGATGAGTTCTTTCAGTTCGTCCACGGAAATCTTCTCCTCCTTGACGAATGAGGAAACGGCACTCAGGTAGGAGTCATTGAAGTAGTTCTTGATGACTCCGGCAATGGAACTGCGCCCGTATTCGTGCTCCGTCATCGTAGGGAAGTATTGGTAGGTGTTGCCAAACTGCTTGTGTCCAAGGAAGCCGTTCTTCTCCAGTATGCGTACCATCGTCGACAGCGTGTTGAAGTGGGGGCGTGGCTCGTCGTAGTGTTCCAGCAACTCGCGCACGAACATCGGTCCGTGCTGCCAGTACAGGTCCATGATTTCCTTCTCTTTGTTTGTCAGCTTTTTCATTGTCATGTGTCTTGAATAGTAGTTACTTTTGCGCGTCGGTTATCAAACCTGCTGCAAAGTAACTAAAACTTTTAGTTATATCCAACTAAATAGTTTAGTTATTAAAGAAAATTAATTAGTTAAATAGTCAAATTAACTATTCTTTAGGTTTAAGATATGCTGATACAGCTTCCGGTAGAAGGGGTGGCGCGTCATGGTAGGGGCGTCGCCGAGGATGATGAGTTTCATGCGGGCACGGGTGATGGCTACGTTCATGCGGCGCAGATCGCGGAGGAATCCTATCTGGCCGTCGTCGTTGGCACGCACGAGCGAGATGACGATGACGTCGCGCTCCTGACCCTGGAAGCCGTCGACGGTGTTCACGCTGATGGAGTGGCGGAAGGGCTTGAAGAACTCACGCTTCATCAGCAGGCGGCGAAGCAGCTGTACCTGGGCACGGTAGGGCGAGATGATGCCGACGTCGATACGCTCGTCGAGTAGCCGCTGTTTGCCTATGCGGTTGAAGTAGTGCTGCAGAGCCAGCAGGGTCAGCTCGGCTTCGGCCTTGTTGACACGGCTCTCGCCCTGCATCTCCTCTTGTGGCAGGTCGAACTGGCTGGTATCTATCCACGTCATCGACAGGTCCATGTCGAGTATGCTGCGATACTTCACCTCTGGCGCACTCTCTACCTGTCCGCCGTAGAACCAGTCGCTGGAGAAGCGCATGATGTCGTCGTTCATGCGGTATTGTATCTTGAGCAGGGTGACGGTCTCGGGGTGGGTCTCGACGATGCGTTCCATGAGTGTCTTGCCTAAACCGGCCTTCAGGGCTGCGATGCTCTTGACTGTGGGGGGCAGTTGACAGTGGTCGCCGGCCAGCACTACACGGCTTACACGTCGCATGGGTATCCAGCAGGCTGCCTCCAAGGCCTGGGCTGCCTCGTCGATGAACAGCGTGCCGAACTTCTGGCCGTCTAACAGGCGGTTGGCAGAGCCAACGAGCGTCGAGGCGATGACGCGTGCCTCGCCGAACAGCTCGCTGTTGATGCGTATCTCCAGCTCGGTGGCGCGGCTCTTCAGGCGCTCCAACTTCTGGTGGTACCCGTCGGTAACCCGACGGGAGTGGTGGCTGCGCAGGTCACGGATGGCCTTGCGCAGTGCCCATAGCTGGGGGTAGTCGGGATGTGCCTCGAAGCGCCGCTCGTAGGTGAACGACAGCATCTTGTCGTTGACGCGGGTGGGGTTGCCGATGCGTAGAACGTTGATACCACGGTCGACGAGTTTCTCGCTGATCCAGTCGACAGCCATGTTGCTCTGTGCACACACCAGCACCTGGTTTTCGCGCATCAGCGTCTCGCGGATGGCTTCGACGAGGGTGGTCGTCTTTCCGGTGCCCGGCGGACCGTGGACAATGGCCACGTCCTTGGCACGTAGCACCTGGTTGACGGCTACCTCCTGCGTGGCGTTGAGGTAGGGGAAGTGCATGGGCTGGAAGGTGAAGGTCTCGGGCTTCTGATTCTTCGTGTAGAAGAGGTCGCGGAGGTAGCCCAGCCGTCCCTTGCCTTTGATGGCGCGGTCCAGGGCGTCCTTCATCGTGCGGTAGGAGGTCTCGTCGAACGACAGCTGCACGCCGAGGCCTTCAGCGGCTTGCAGGTCAACGACGGGGAAGGCGTCAGGGACGGTGACTACCATGCGGTCGCCGTCGACGTAGCTGACGGTGGCGGTGTGGCGGAAATACTTGATGCCGACGGAGCCGGCATCTACACTGAACTTGCCGTTAGGGGAAGCGGCTGTCGTAAAGAACTGGATGGGGCGTCCGAACTCGAAGTTATGCTCGATGTCGGAGTCGGTAGAGCGTACGATTTCAATGGTCAGTTGGTTCAGCGAATTGTAGTAGCTGCGGCTGAAGCGGACGGGCCACCAGGCATCACCGCGATGGACCCTCCGCTCGATACCCAGCTGCTCGGTGAGCTGGCGGAAAGCCTCCTTTTCATAGTTGTACTCCAGCTGCAACAGGAGCTGTTGCTGCTGGAGTACTTGTGTGGGTGATGCGTTCACGAAATCAGTTTTAAAAAGTGTCTCTTATTCTATGCTCATCCAACGGCAGGAGCTGGCAACCTCATTGATGACCAGCTGGATGTCCAGCGCATTAACGGCACCGTCTCCGTTGATGTCGTAGAAAGCATCTGTTGAGTCAGCTACGGCGGCGTTGATCTCCATCTGAATATCCAGTGCGTTAACGATGCCGTCACCGTTCAGGTCATACCTGGAACCCGTCGTCTCGCCAATTGCTGCAATGCCGAAGCGCTGCTTGAAGGTCGTCTCGCCGTCGTTTACGGTGACGTAGAAGCTGCCGACGAACTGTGTGTTGGGCTTGGTGGCTGCCACCGTCAGTGTCGAGCCGTCGATGCTGGGTGCATAGAGACCAGTGGTGATGTCCTCGTCCAGGCTGTATGTCGGTGTCACGCTCTTGCCGTTCTGTCCGTAGAAACCGGCGAAGTAGGGCTTCAGGTCAATGCTGCCGGAACCGCTGGGCTCAATGACGATATACGGATGGGCCATGAACTCCAGATAGTCCTCCAACAGTGTCCAGCCGTCACCGTCGGGGTCGTCGTTCTGGTTGGCGGTGGTGCGATTGCTGCCTACGGCAGTCTCATACCAGTCGGGCATGCCATCGCCGTCGGTGTCGAAGTCGTCAGCGCGCTTCTCCTCGGGGTATTCCTCCCAGCCCTTGCCGTCGGCATGCTCGGTGATGTCCTCCTCAGTGTCTATCTCGCCCTTGATCTTCGACTTGCTGCCAACGTATGTGTAGGAGCCGTCCAGCGTCTCGCGGACGTTACGCACATGGTGCTCGTCCCTCATCGGCATGGTGGCACCGCTGTAGCTCGTCACGATCTTCATGGCGTCCTTGGCCGTATGGATGGTGGCATAGCTGTCGAACAGCGGTTCCTTCACCTGATAGTCGTAGCTGGTGGGCAGCGAGCCGCCCTTGCTGGCCACGGCATTGAAGATGTCGTTCTTCTTGTCGAGTGCGTACTGCTGTGCGGTCAGCGTGTGGTTCTTGTTCTCACGGATGTTACCGTTGATGTATGCCCTGTTGGCATTGACGACGGGATTGATGGCACCCTCAAAATCCTGCGTGAAGAGGACGGTCCTCTTGGTGTCAGCACCCATCTTGTAGTAGTTGTTCACGAAGTTCACCTCGTGGCAGTTTCCGTCCGTAGTGCGCCCGTTCCAGTTGTAGCACACGTTGTTGAACAGGTCCAGTCCACCGATGGGTATGTTGTTGGCATCCATGCCACCGCCCATCGACCAGTTGCGACCGTTACAGTTCACCAGCAGGTTATGGTGCCACGAGCCGATCTGTCCGTCGATGGTGGCGGCATAGCCGTGGTTCGTACCGTCGTCGTAGTTCTTGTGTCCGGTGATGCCCAGTGCCTCACTGATGACGCTGTACTGGAACGATATGTTCTTGCCTCCGCGTCCGCTTACCGTCTCGTCGGTACCCCATGCTGCGGTACAGTGGTCGACGATAGCGTGGTTGGCACCCGACATACCCATGGCGTTACCAGTGTTCTCGCCGTAGACACCCAGTCCGCGCTTGAAGCGGATGTGGCGTGCAATGACGTCGGAGCCGATGTTGATGTTCGAGGCCTTGATACAGACACCCTTGCCTGGTGCCGTCTGACCGGCGATGTAGGCGTAGGGCTTCACGAAGTACGAATTGAAGTCCAGCTCGATGGTACCGCTGACGTCGAACACGATGTAGCGCGGCTGGTCGATGTTCACCAGTCCGTAGAGTAGCGAACCCGGCTCTTCCACGTCGCCGCTTAGGTTGGTGACATGGTAGACGATGCCGCCGCGTCCGCCAATGGCAAAGCGGCCGTAGCCCTCAGCGTCGGGGAAGGCCAGCTGGCGAGGCTGGAACGACCATATCATTCCCTTGTGGACTTTGCCGCTCTTCTCCACCTCGTCGACACGCCAGTAGTAGCGCGTCATGGAGTTCAGGTCACTCATGGTGTATGTGCTTTCTGTGCCTTCATACTGCCAAGTGGTGGCATTCTCCACCTCTGTGGCATCCGTTCCGAAGAACACGCGGTGCTTCGTGGCCGTCGGGCCTGCCGTCCATTGCAGCGTGCAGAAGCCCTCGTCGCAGTCGTAGTGGTAGTCGCGGCTGTTGGGTACGGGGTCCTGGGCGACGAAGGGCGATGTGTCGAGCAGCAGTCCGTTCAGCATGACGTTGGTCGTCTGGTACGTCTTGCCAGCCTCGACGACGGTGGTGTACCTCAGGTATACCTCGTCGCCCTCCTCAAGGTCGAAGTCGACGTATGAGAAGGTGGCGTCGGCCATCTTCAGGCTTTCCACGGGGTTCTTCACATTGACGAAATCCACGTTGTCCTGTTTGGTGACATACTCCCCGTCGTTGATTCTTACCTCCACCTTGATCTTAGGCATCTCGCCCGACTTGGCATCCTTCCACACATGGTAGGCCATGGCGGTGTGGCTGCCGGCGGCGAATCCCTTGATCTTCACCTCGATGGAGGTCGGGGTGTCGGTGAGGGTAGGGGTGTTGTCGCCGTCGGCAATAAAGGCCACGACACCATCACCCAGCAGGCGCAGTCCCACCTGTCCGGTGTCACGGCCCTTGTTGCAGGTGTTCTTGTTCCACTGGTCTCTCAGCACGTCAGCGTTGCCGGCTGCCGAAACGGTCAGTTCCATGCCGTTGTCCAGTGTCATCGACGAAGATGCGTTATGCGGTATCTTCCATTCGATGTAGTCTGGCTCGTGAGTCTGTGCTTCCTGCGCATTGCTGAAGCTGAAGTCGATTCGCTGTGCCGTCATCATTGTGGTGCAGCACAGCATCATTACGGTAGTCAGTAATTGTTTCATAAATATAGAAGTAGTTTGTTCTGTTAATCTGCGTGCAAAGGTACAGTTTTTTTACGATACTACCAAGACTTTCGCCGCTTTTTCAGCGTACCACCTCGGTGAACTCCGGTTTGGCACCCTGTTCGTTGCCTACTGTCACGTAGATGATGGCACTGGCTTCCTCACCGTTCATGCCACGCGTCTTGACGGTGAACTTATAGTCGGTGCTGCTGGATGTCGTGCGCTTGCCGACGGTCTGCGGCGTGCCGAGCGGGAACTGATAGTCCGAGCAGGCGGCATCGAATACGGCCTTGTCGTCGTCGGTCACAGCCACCTGGTCGGAATATTCGGGCAGCTTATCCACAGTACCCTCCTTGTAGCCGTTCTCCTTCAGGAAACGGTCCAGCTCCTTGGCGGCAGCCGTCACCCTGGCGGTGCGTACACCATAGCCCTCGGCAATCTTGGCTTTTGGCAGTGCCTCCTTCAGGGCGGCAGCCGACGTGTTCAGCCCACCGCTGCCGAAGGTGCAGAACGGCACGACGGTCTTGCCTTCGAAGTCGTTCTCCTTGACAAGAGTGGCTATCGGCATGGCGTAGGTGCCGAACCAGATGGGGTAGCCGAGGAAGATGACGTCGTAGTCGGCTATCTTCGACTTGATGGGGTTCAGCTTGGGTGTCTCACCACTCTGTCGCTCACGCCCGCTGCGCTCGATGGTCTCCTGGAAGTTGCCTGCATACGGCTCTACAGCCTCAATGGCCTCGATGTCGCCGCCAAGCTGTTTCTGCAGCTCCTCAGCCACGGCCTTGGTGCTTCCCGTCTGCGAATAGTAGAGTACCAGCGTCTTCTGCTCCTTGGTGTCAGACGCGTTTGTGCGCTGGTGGCCACATGCCGTGGTCAGTGCCAGCATTGCCAATAGGCTAATAGTCAAAATCTTCATGTTGCTTCTCTGTTTTTTATCGTTGATAAATTGGTCTCTTGCACAAATATGCTGCAAAGGTACGAATAAGCGAGTACATATCAAAATAAAACTCGTTTTAATTTTGATATGTTGAGCGAAAGTACTTTCGATCGCAGGTCAAAGGTACGAATAAGCGGGTACATATCAAAATTTATGCAAATAATATTACCAAGCCATTAAATATGAGAAACTTTCTATTCTTTTTTATCATAGTAGTCGTATCTTGTACGACATCAAAACAGGACTATAATCCGAATGTCACATATGTTGTCGCACAAACGCCTATTTATGATTTGTATGTATCAAAAAAAGATATTATGGATTATATGAACAAGGGAAAGAATCGAAATAGATTTTCACATGCAAATTATGATTGTATTAACCAATGCAATAAAAATGTAACTTTCCGAATAAGCGGAAAAGAAAAATCATATACTCTTGATTTTTCCGATATTGACAAATATGAGATTGCAGACATATTTGAATATTGCGCAATCGATTTGTTTAAGCAAGTTATAGGGCTTCACCAAGAGTGCGTTAATATCCCTCCTGTTCGGTGTCGCAGTGTTGTTCCTACTCCTTTTGTTCATCCGCTACAAGTGCGGGGTGACGCGGAGCTGATCGAACAGCTGGTTCTCCTGATTATTTTTGAGAAAAAAATTTGGTGGTTAAAGAAAATGTTACTACATTTGCAGTGTCTAACAAAAAATCATCCAAACATGCCGCGAAAGGAAAGACAATGAAAATGGTCACAAGAACCGACCCCGTGATTTGTGATCTGTAAAAGATAATAAGCAAGTGATCTGTAAAAGATAATAAGCAAGTATGAAAAAGTTAATGACATGGGTGCTCGCCGCCACCCTCGTTTGCGGCACAAGCATATTCACATCTTGTACGTCGGACGAGGACAACCCCGTCGTGCCGACCGACGAGGTGGAGGCGCAGTTGCAGCGGATGACGCTGCGCGAAAAGGTGGGACAGTTGTTCTACGTGCGGCCCGAGTGCCTCGACACCACCATCCACTTCAACCTGCCCAGCAGCATCGATGCCAGTTCGGACGACATCCGGGAAATCAAACTGCAGGCCGTGAACGCCACGATGAAGGGCGTGAACGAGAAGTACCCCGTGGGCGGCATCATCCTCTATGCCCACAACATCGAGGACGAGGCGCAACTCTCGGCCTTCATCTCGCAGATACGAGTCCTGAACGGCACGCCCTTGCTCTGCATCGATGAGGAGGGTGGCCGCGTGGCGCGCATCGCCAACAATGCCAACTTCGATGTGGAGAAGTTCGAGTCGATGGGTGCCATCGGTGCCACTGGTGACCCGCAGAACGCCTACTACTGCGCCAACACCATCGGCACTTACCTGCATCGCTACGGCTTTGACATCGACTTTGCCCCCGTGGCCGACGTGAATACCAATCCCGAGAACATCGTCATCGGCGCACGCGCCTTCAGCGACGACCCGCAGGTGGCCGCACCGATGGTCGTCAACTATCTGCAGGGGCTGAAGGATGCCGGCATCACGGGCTGCATCAAGCACTTCCCCGGTCACGGCGACACTCAGGCCGACACTCACTACGGCTATGCACAGAGCCTGAAGACCTGGGAGCAGATGACCAGCTGCGAGATGATCACCTTCAAGGCGGGCATCGCGTGGGGTACGCAGTTGATTATGACGGCCCACATCGCCACGCCCGGCGTCACGGGCACAGACATCCCCGCCACCATGTCGCCTGTCATCCTGCAGGACAAACTGCGCAGAGAGTTGGGCTACCAGAACATCATCATCACCGACGCGATGGAGATGGGAGCCATCACCCGTCAGTACACCAATGACGAGGCTGCCGTGGGTACTCTGCGGGCTGGTGCCGACATCGTGCTCGGGCCCCAGAACTTCGTCGAAGCATTCGACGCCGTGGTCAAGGCCGTGGAGGACGGCGTGCTCAGCCAGCAGCGCATCGACCAGAGCGTCCGCCGCATCCTCCGACTGAAGAAGCAAATAGGGCGGTAGTGACAATCATCAAAAACAATTAGCGAAATGAAAAGACTGCATATGTGGAAAAACATTTGTCTGTTTACCCCAAAATGTGTACCTTTGCAGGCTGGAATAACAAATGAATAAAAACTGTATGAAATATTATTTGTTACTTTTTGCTTTGTTTGCGGTGAATGCTGTGGCGCAGCCGTCGGAGGTCAACCTGAAATGGGGTAAGCCGACGGCCGAGGAGCTGAACATGACGGAATATGCCGCCGACAAGGATGCCAAGGCCGTGGTGCTATGCCATCTGACCAATGTCAGCTACACGATAGACCTGTACGACTACATGGTGGACTATCGCATCAAGAAACGTATCAAGATCCTGAAGGACGACGGGAAGGACTACGCCAATATCAGCATTCCCTACATTCTCAATACGAATGAGGAATACGGCATAGAGTCGATTGAGGATTTCAAGGCCACCGCCTTCAACATGGTGAACGGCAAGGTGGTGAAGACCAAGATCGGCAGGGATCAGATACACACCGAGCGCATCGACGAGGACTATATGCTGGCCAAGGTGGCTGTCCCGCAGGCGATGGCCGGCACGGTGATTGAGTATGAGTTTACACGCCACAGCAACGTGTTCTACCATATCTTCGACTGGGAGGCACAGGAAGATATTCCGGTCGTGTTTGCCCAGTACAGGTTAGAGATACCTGCCTTCTTCATTTTCAACGTGGAGTCGAGCGGCATCCAGCCCCTTGAGAGCTTTCATACGACAGGCAGCCTCATGTATAAGGCGACAAGCGACGATATGTCGAGACCGTCGTCCTGCAAGACGAACATCTATCTTTGCACAGGACGGAACCTGCCGGCGCTGAAGCGTGATGAGTTCGTGTGGAACGTGTACGACTATACGGCCAAGGTCACGGCCGAGCTGAAAAGCTTCGCATCGTCGGCAGGAACCTATCGCGACGCGAGAAAGACGTGGGAGCAGGTGGACAACATCCTCCTGCAACACCCGCAGTTCGGCTCGCGGCTGAACGACCACAGCAAGTATCGTGACGAGCTGGCTGCCGCAGGAATTGCCACGATGACCGACCTGAGGGAGAAGGTGGCGGCAACACTTAGCGTGCTGCGCCAGAAGCTGGCATGGAACGGGGAATACGACCTGCTGGCTCATACTGCCTCGGAGGTTGCCAAGAAGGGAAACGGCACGAGTGGCGACCTGAACATGATGCTCATCAACATGCTCGGCGACGTGGGCGTACAGGCATATCCCGTCGTCATGAGTACTCGCCGCCACGGCCGCCTGCCGCAGACCTATCCCAGTCTGAACAAGCTGAACACCTTTGTCGTTGCCGTACCCGACGGTGCGTCGTGGATGTATCTCGATGCGACGTCGGCTGACGGCTATGTGAACGTGCTCTCACCCAACCTCTATGCCGAGCAGGCCCGTCTTATCCAGAAGGGGAAGCCCAGCCAGTGGGTAAACCTGCAGCAGATGGGTGAGGCCAAAAGCATGATTACCGTTGTCGGCTCCATCTCGCCGGAGGGTGTGATGAGTGGCGAAGAGACTGCGCTCTACTCCGGCAATGCCGCTGCCAACGAGCGCAGGGCTTTCCGCGAGGCCAGCGACAGTGCGGCATTTATTGCCCGGAAGTCGGCTGACTACGGCATCGAGATCAGCAGTTGCCAGCTGACGGGCCATCGTGAGTTCTCGCCGACCGTCAAGGAGGTGTTTAACTTCACCAAGCAGGGCGAGGTTGCCTCCGACCATATCTATATCAATCCCTTTACGGACTTTCCCATTCGCAACAACCCCTTCGTAGAGGCTGTTCGGCAGCTGCCTGTGGAGTTCCCCTACAAGCAGACGTTCAGCATGAACATCCGTCTTGTCCTGCCAGAAGGATGGAAATTAGAGGAAGAGCCGAAAAGCTCAAGGATTACCACGGAGGACAAGAGCATCAGCGGCCACATCCTGTATGAAGTCAAGGACGAACACCTGCTGTCCATCCAGGTTCAGTTCCGATTGAGCGATGTGACGTACTACAAGGCCAAGTATGACACGCTGCGCCAGCTGTTCGACCTGTTCGCCAGCCGGAGCAAGGACATGCTGGTGCTAAAAAAGAGCTAAAGTCACATGAGGGGAAAGCTGTTTCTCGTCCTGCTGCTGACCACAGTCCTGCACGCTACGGCTCAGAATGCCGTCGTGGAGGAGTCGGTGACCGATGTCACGTGCGACAGCCGTACACATGCCTTCGTCCGCTTCAAGGAGGTAACCACCATCCTGAACGAGCATGGGGCAGACCTTGCCACTTTCGTCTGCTCGTGTAGCAAGAACGACAAGTTGAACAGCTTCAAGGGTCAGGTGACGGATGCCACAGGGCGCGTACTCCGCAAGTTCAAGGAGAGCGAGCTGAAACGTACGGAATACTCGCAGTATCTCGCCATCGACGACTATAAGATGTACCTTGAATACACGCCGCCCGTCTATCCCGTCACCATCAGCTACGAGTGGACGATGGACTGCCACGACGACCTGATAGAGTTTCCCCGCTTCTGTCCGCAGTCGGACTACGACGTCAGCGTCAAGAAGGCCGTCTACCGGTTGACGGCTCCCAAGGATCTCGCCGTCCGTCATGCGCTGCTGAACATCGACAAGCCAGTGACAGCGTCGGCCGACGGAAAGACGCTGACCCTTGAACTGAACGACCTGCCGTCCCTGAAGCAGGAACGCTACGCCAGACCGCTGCGCGAGCGGTTGCCGATGGCTTACTTCGCGCCTACGGAATTCTTCTATTATGGCACGACGGGCAGCCTGAGCAGCTGGGGCGACTATGGCAAGTGGGAGTACGGCCTCATCAACGGACGCGAGACGCTGCCTGACGATGTACGAAAGAAAATCCACCAGATGACGGACGGTCTCCAGACCGACCGCGAGAAGGTGGCCGTGCTCTATCGCTATCTGGAGAAGACCACCCGCTATGTTGCCGTGCTGTTAGGCATCGGAGGTCAGCAGCCAGCTCCTGCGGCCAGCGTCTGCAAGAGCGGGTTTGGCGACTGTAAGGGACTCTCGAACTATATGCGTGCCATGCTGAAGGAAGTCGGCATCCCGTCGTACTACACCACCATCAGCACGACCAACCGCCGTCTGCTGAAGGACTTTGCCAGCGTAGGCCAGATGAACCACGTCATCCTGCAGGTGCCGCTGCAGGGTGACACGCTGTGGCTGGAGTGTACCAATCCGCAGTTGCCGCTTGGCTATGTTCACGAGGACATCGCCGGACACGATGCCATCGAGGTCAGCGAGGGGGGAGGCCGGCTGGTGACGCTGCCCGTCTATGCCGACACCACCAATCTGCTGCGCAGCACCATCCGCATCCTGTTGGATGCCAAGGGTGCTGCCGATGTCACGCTTTCCCAGGAGTCGCGCAACAGTCAGTATGAAGCCCGCCGGCCGCTGTTGCATATTGATGAGAAGGAGCGTCAGAAGGTGCTTCAGCGCATCGTGCGTGTCCCTCAGGCGGAAATCAGCAAGGTCGGCGTTCATGAGGACGGTGCCGTCCTGACGCTCGACGCCGAGGTGAAGAGCCAGCAGTATGCCTCCGTCACGGGACAGCGTCTCTTCGTCCCCGTCTGTCCCATCCATCGCGGCTATAGTACACCAGCTGCCACGGCCGACCGGCAGGAAGACATCTGGATAGCGTCGGGCTATGCCGACGAAGACGACATCACGCTCGTCGTGCCTGAAGGCTATGAGGTGGAGGCCATGCCCAAGAGCTTCCAATTAGACAAGCCCTTCGGCTCCTTCACTTTCATGCTGTTGCCTGGCGACGGCGAGATCCGTGTTCGCAACCGCCTTGTCATGAAGTCAGGCCGCTACGACAAGTCGCAGCTCCCCGACCTCGTTGAGTTCATCAAGGCCATCAGTAATGCCTATGGCCAGAAAGTCGTCTTGAAACAGGCTGCTAGCAAGTGAAGGCTGTTCCGTCCCACAGTACATGGAAATTCCAAAATGTCTACAAAAGCCCAACATGCTTATGATATTATTAATACCAAAACAAACAAGGTCGTTAAAACAGGTGTTAGTGGCGGTCCTATAAAAAATGGTAAATCTGTTAGGGCTGAAACTCAGGTAAAGAAATGGAACCAACAAGAGGGGGAAGGAACGTATAAATCTGAAATTACTCATAATGAACCTGAAGGAGAGGGTGCTAGAACAAGAATTTTGGAATATGAAAAAGAAAGGGCAAATGCTCTTCGCAAAGAATTACAAACGGATAATAAACATAAAAGACCATAGGCATGTTATTACGATACATTTTATTAAGAGCAGATTATGAATCATATGAAGAGGAATTCTTTAATATATTCATGGACAACGTACGTTTTGTTTCCAACTATCTGTCTAGAAAGATAAGAAGTTATAAAGTGGAGACAGATGGTACTTATAATATGATAAGTGTTTCTATTACTAAAGAATCAGATTCGTGTTCGTTGAAATCAGAATACGTATTGGATGTGAAAGTTCATCTTAGCGAAGACTCCATGATAAATTACTTGAAAATGAAAAATGAGAAAAAGCGTTTTGAATATTATTTATCTATCCTTGAAAGAGGCTATTTGATAGCTTCGAACTATAAGAATATACCGTACAAACAGTTATTAGATACCCATCAGAAATTCCGTCAAGGGGGATATTTAAATGAGTATTTGTTTAAGTCAAAACTACTTAAAGAATTGGGTATTAGTGTTAAACTGTTCCATAGTTTATCATCTTATGATTATAAACTAAATTTGTATGTTTTCAATTTAAAAAAGGAGTTATTAGGACAGGGAGTAATATATCAAACTTTTCCTGATGAAATCCTTTTTGACAAGAACGTGAGACATTTGGTTATAGATGATGATAATCTTATCGTTACAGACTTTTTAGACAAACCACAATTTGTTTGTCGACTAAGTGATTTATGTAAGGGTATCATAAGATCAGAATGTGTCGACGAGAACACAAAGAGATATATTTATAATGAGAAAAATGCAGAGAAATTTGAACGATTAAAATGGAAATGAGAGAATACCAGATGATACTGTGATCAATCATGAAGGCAGATACAGTAAAAAATTAAAAGGATGAGATTACGATATATTCTCATGTTTCTTTTGGTGACTTCCCCAGTCACCCCCATCCATGGCCAGACCACGCCTAGGAGCAACACTGTTTCCAGGACTCAGTTGTTGGCTGACAGCACGCAGATGCTGGTGCAGCGCGTCTACGACAACGGCCTGGGCGATGTTACTCGGAAGTTCGGCGTGAAGCCCAGTGAGCTGGCCCGGGAACAAGTCCTGTATAAGGACTCCACGGACTATCTCCTTGGCGGGAGTCTTGTGATGAGGAATGGCAGGGTGGACAAGCTCTACTTTGAGGGCGGCTTTGCCCGTGCCTTCGAGACTGGCTCCACCACTGACAGGTTCGCGTTCTACTACTTCAACCAGGACCACCTCGGCAACAACCGTGAGGTGGTGAATGCGAAGGCTGTATCCCAGGTCACCAACTACTATCCGTTCGGTGCGCCATACCGTGTCCGCAACCGCCTTGTCATGAAGTCAGGCCGCTACGACAAGTCGCAGTTCCCTGACCTCGTGGACTTCATCAAGACCATCGGTAATGCCTATGGCCAGAAGGTCATCTTGAAACAGGCTGCCGGCAGGTGATGTTACAAACTCGTCGAAAGACAGGGGGCGTTTCGTCGAAAGTAGCTTGGAGCGTAAGGCGTTTTTGCGTACTTTTGCAGCAGAAATGTGAAACAAAAAGCAAGAGAAGTATGAAAAAGCTATTCCTTACACTCGTAATGACAGTAGTTGCCATGACCACCATGGCACAGGAGAACAACACTTCAGTGAACGACAGCGTCACCTGGTCGAAGGACCTGGACGGAGTCACCGTCACCCGCATGCGCCGACTGGTGAAGGCCGATGCCGACAAGATGAGCTACGACGTGAAGAACGACGCCGACGCCAAGGCATCGACGGTGCTCGACATGCTGCGCAAGGTGCCTATGGTGACCGTCGACGGTGAGGACAACATCACCGTCAACGGCTCGTCATCGTTCAAGGTGTATGTCGACGGCAAGCCCAACATGATGATGACGTCGGCTCCCAGCCAGGTGTTCAAGGCCATGCCCGCCTCGATGGTGAAGTCGATAGAGGTGGTGACCAACCCTGGTGCGAAGTATGACGCCGAGGGTGCCGCCGGTGTGCTGAACATCGTGATGAACAAGGAGATGGCTGCCGCGATGGGTGGCGGCAGCATGGACGGCTACAACGGTACCATCCGACTGCAGGGCGGCAACAAGAACCTTGGCGGCAGTGCCTTCGTCAGCGGCCAACAGGGCAAGCTGTCGTACAGTGCCAACGCCACCTACAGCTACCAGAACCCTGGCACTACGAAGACCACGATGGAGCAGGTGCAGACGGGAGGCCTGGGGGCGACGACCCTCTCAGAGTCGAGCAGCAAGCCGAAGATTCCGTTCGCGATGGGCAACCTGACGCTGGGCTATGACATCGACTCGGTCAGCTCGATAGGACTGACGGCCGGCATCACCTCGTTCAGCATGAAGAACGTGGGCAGCACGACGACCACGATGGGCGGCGGACTGTACGGCAACGGCTTTGCATACGGCAACACCACCGACATGAAGAACAGCCGCACGTCGTTCAATGGCAGCCTGGACTACCAGCGATTCTTCAATGCCGACCGTACCAGCAGCCTGACGCTGACCTACCAGCTGACATACGCCCCGTCGACGAACAAGATGGAGAGCACGTTCTCAGCGTTTACCTCCGACCTCACACCGCTCACCTCCGACTCCTCGCCCCTGAATCTCACCGACCGCTACTCGGAGAACAAGGAACGCACGACGGACCATATCTTCCAGGCCGACTACACGACACCGCTGGGTAAGTCCAACACGCTGAATGCCGGTGTGAAGTTCAGCTACCGCAAGGCCACGTCGGATGCCGACTACTACCTGATGGACAACTACAGCAGTGACCTCAGCTCGGAGTACGACTACAGGAACAGCATCCTGGCCGGCTATGCCGAGCTGGTGAGCCGCTTCGGCAACTGGAGTACCAAGGCCGGACTGCGCTATGAGCAGACGTGGCAGAAGGTGAACGACGAGACGGCCGCCAACAAGGACTTCAGCGTCAGCTATGGCAATCTGGTGCCGTCGGCCAGCCTGTCGTACAGCTTCTCGCCTTCGACGAACCTCGGCCTGACGTACAACATGCGCATCTCACGTCCTGGCATCACCTACCTGAATCCGTATGTAGACCGCTCGAACCCCACCATGCTGTCGTATGGCAACCCCGACCTGGAGACGGAGAAGTCGCACAACCTCGGACTGACGCTGAACACCTTCACGCCGAAGCTGATGATGAACGTCAGCCTGCGCCACTCGTTCACCGACAATGCCATCGAGCAGTACTCTTTCTACGATGCCAGTAACCTGCTGAACAGCACCTACGACAACACCGCCCGCAACCACCGCACGAGCCTCAATGTCTATGCCAACTGGATGCTGCACAAGAACACGCGACTCTTCGTGAACGGTGGCGTGGACTACAGCGACATGCGCTCGAAGGCTCTTGACCTGAGCAACAGTGGCTGGCATGCCAACGCCATGGTAGGACTGCAGCAGACGCTGCCTTGGGGCATCAAGCTTGGCAGCTACCTCATCACCTCGACCAAGAACTACAACCTGCAGGGATGGTCCAGCGGCTTCAACATGCTGACGGCCAACGTGTCGAAATCGTTCCTCAACGACCGGCTGACGGTCAGCATCCAGGGACTGACAGGACTGGGCAACGGCGGCGCACTGGCCATCGAGAGCTATTCGGCAGGCAAGGACTTCACGAGCCACATGAAGATCAAGGTGCCTATGCAGAGCGTGTCGCTCAGTCTGTCGTACACCTTCGGCAACACGAAGAAGCAGTTCCAGCAGCGCCGCAGCCGTGTGGAGAGCGACTACATCGAGCACCAGAGCGACGGCGAGACCATCAACAGCGTGGGGTCCGGCAACGGCATGCAGTAAACAGCAAGAGTGTTTGGCCAATTCAAATATTATTCGTAACTTTGCCAACGAAATGAAGAAGATAGAGAAAAAAGACATCTGGCTGCTGCTGGCACAGGTTGCCGTGTGGCTCATCATCTGCCTCGCACTTCCGCTGGCAACGCTACTCAGTACGCAGAACCTCAGCTCCACGAAGACATCGCTCTTCGTGGTGTGGGGTATCCTGCAGTCGCCCTTCGTGGTGTACTTCGCTAATTTCTATCTGTTAGGCCCCTACCTCTTCTTCCGAGGCCGCTACTGGCTTTTCGCCCTCTGCAACCTGCTGCTCATCCTCGGTCTTAACTCGTCGTTCTTCTTGGTGTGGATCCGGCGTGACAACATCCCGGAGACGGCAAAAATGACTTCCGACATGTGGATAGGATTCTTTTCGGGCTTCTTCATGTTCCTGCTGCTCAACTGCTTTGTGGCAGCCATTGCCATCGGCATCCGCCACTTCATCCGCATCCGCCAGTTGCGGCAGCAGCTGAAGGAGGAGAAGGCCAAGAACACTGAGGCAGAACTGGCTTGGTTGAAGAACCAGATCAATCCGCACTTCCTGTTCAATACGCTGAACAACATCTCCAGTCTCACGCAGATTGACGCCGATGCCGCTCAGGATGCCATTGCCCAGCTCTCCGACCTGCTGCGCTATGCGATGTACGAGACGAATAAGAATATGGTACCCGTACAGGGTGAGGTGGAGTTTATGCGCAACTACGTGGAGCTGATGAGGCTGCGCTGCAACGATAAGACCGTGGTCAATGCACAGTTTGCTGTTGACAATTCAAAATTGGAGATAGCCCCGCTGCTGTTTATCTCGTTGATTGAGAACGCCTTCAAGCACGGCATGAGCAGCAACCGCCCCTCGAAGATTGACATACGGCTGGAGCAGGAGGAAAGCACACTCGTCTTCAGCTGCGACAACACCAACTATCCCAAGGACGACGCTGACCGCAGCGGCTCAGGCATCGGACTGGAGAACACCCGCCGCCGCCTGGAGCTGATGTACCAAGGCCGCTACCAGTGGGAGCAGTCGGTTGCAGACGACACCTACCACGTCAGGATTACGCTGGAAACGGAAAAATAACCATAGCATTATGTCATTGAGTTGTATGATAGTCGACGACGAGCCGCTGGCCGTCAAGTTGCTGGAGTCTTTTGTGGCCAAGACTCCTGACCTCGAGCTGCTCGGCTCGTTCACGGACTCCGTCGAGGCCATCAATGCCATCCGCGAGCAGCGGCCTAGTCTGCTGTTTCTCGACATCCAGATGCCCGACCTCAGCGGCATGGAGCTGGCCCACATGCTGCCTGAAGGCACGAAAGTGGTCTTCACTACCGCCTTCAAGGAGTATGCCTTCGAGAGCTACGAGGTGTCGGCCCTTGATTTCCTGTTGAAGCCCATCCGCTACAATAAGTTCATTGCTGCCGTCGAGAAGGCGCAGCAGTGGTTTGGCCGTGGAAACGAGAAACCAGAAACGAATAACGAGAAAAGCTCGCCATCGTCAGGCACAAGAGATACTATGTTCATCCGCGTAGACGGTGAACTGCGACAAATCAGCTTCGACAAGCTCTTGCTGGTCGAGGGCATGAAGGACTATGTGCGCTTCCATATCGAGGGCGAACGCCTTCCGCTGACCACCCACATGACGATGAAGGCCGTGGAGGATGCGCTGCCGAAGGATGTCTTTATGCGAATCAACCGTTCGTATATTGTCCGGTTAGACAAGATACGAACGGTTGACCGTAACCTCTGTGTGTATGTCGGCAACGAGGTTGTCCGTGTCACGGATGCCTACCGCGAGGCCTTTGAGCATTACTGCCTCGCTGGAAGGTAGCTCCCTTTGACGTATTACTTATTAGGTGTCAGTCCGTGACTTTGGGCGAGACACTGCCGAAGTCGAAGACGGATTCACTGTCGGGATAGTTGTACCAGTCAGTGGCCTCCGTCCTGTTGCGAGCCCACGCAGCAAAGGAGTGTGAGGCGGCACGGTAGGCACCGGTGTACAGTCCCTCGGTGCCACGGCCTATGGGCGTCCACTCGATGGGGTACTTGAAGTCGCCGGGTACCATGATGGCCCACGGCAGGTTACCGGTGTCGGCATTGGTGGCATACCAGTCGTAGCCGTCGGGCTTGAGCGGTGTGACGACCTGCAGGGCCTTGAAGTTGTTCTGCACGGTGTGTACCTCCCAGTAGGCACCGTTGTACGGCTCTACGATGAATACGTCGTACATGCGCTGGTCTGCCATGTCCTTGGCCTTGTCTGCAGAGTTGAATACGAAGGTGTAGACAGCCTCCTTGGGTGTGACATACTTCTTGTTCTCATAAGCGTTGTCGGTCTTGACAGTGTTGTAGAACGACACCTTGGCACCGCCGTTGGGATCCTCGACGGGATTGATGGCCCAGTGGGCGTTCTTGAACAGTACGACAACCATGTTGCTGGTGTTGTTGCACTCCTCGTTCTCGCGGAGGATGGGCTTGCCGTTGTTCTGGATGTTGTCGATATTTTTCCAGGATGCCGGCATGGCCGTGAAGTCCTGCTCGACATAATAGTCTTTGAGCATGCTGCTGTTGATGCCGTCGAGACGGATGCAGGCACCGATGTTCTCGGTGGCACCCACGGCATCGAGGCTGACGCGGATGCGCAGTGTGTCGCCGGTAATGGCAGGTGTGACGGTCAGCACGACGTCGTTGAAGTCATAGTCGCCGAAGTCAGGGAAGTTGTCCTCGAAGCACCAGCGCATGGAGAATGCCGTGGTGGTGACGGGCTTGGCACCGCCGGTGTTACCCTTGGGGTTGTAGCCAGCACCGGTACACTCGCCTGCGGGTATCTTGTAGTTGTCGAGTGTCGACTGCTCACGCATGTGGTAGTGCATATTGCTCTCGACACCTGCTGCTGCGGTGTACTGGTAGTTCTCGGCTGAGACGGTCTCTTTGTACGGTGTCCCGTAATAGTTGCACAGCGAGTCCATATTGACGTCGAAGTAGGCGTAGCCAGACGAGGTGAGGTCGCCACCATGACTGACGAGGAAGGCACCCGTCTTGACGACACCGAACTCGTCGTCTGCCGTCGGGCCGGCATAGGCGGCATCCTGACAGTAGATGGTGGCGGCATTGATGACGCTGCGATTGTACAGCGTGTTATTGCCAGTCATGTAGAGCTGACCGCCACAGTCGAGGCGGCTGTTGTCGAGCATGGTGATGTTGCCGACACCTCCGCTCTCGGTGAACTTCATGTAGCAGCCGTTGACCAAGGCGCAGTTGTAGGCATCACCCTGTATGGTGTTGGTGCGTGCCTCGATGTGGCCGAAGTTGGTGAACTTCTTGCCGCTGGTGTTGCGCAGCATGTCGACCTTGATACGTCCGCTGGCTGCATTGTAGAGGTCGCTGCCATTGACGTTCAGCTCACCGTCGAACTCGATGGTGCCGCCGTTGTAGCACGGTGCGCCATTGCATACTTTGGCCACGACGCCCTTGCTGCCAGTGATCTTACCACCGGGCATGACTATGAAGCGTCCGGCATTGCTCATCTCGATGTTTCCGTCGATGATAACCTCACCGCCGTTGGCCACCACGATGGTGGGGCTGTTGAGCGTGTTGCCGTTCAGGTGAAGCTTACCCTCGACGTATACCACCATGCGGTTGTAGATGCCGGTGGTGTTGTTGAGGTGGAAGTACTTAGTGATGGTTGTGCCGCTGGCCACACGCAGGTGGTTGACATCGATGCCGTGCTCCTCTGACTCTTCTGAAGCACTGCCACTCTCCTCAGGAATGGTGTAGGTGTCGTTGGCATAGTACTTCAGGCCGAAGAATTCCAGGGGGGTGTCGTCGCTGAAGTGGATCTTGTAGCTGCTGCCCTTGGTGACGCTTGCATATGGGTTGTTTTGCCAAATGCCATAGCCCCAAAGGATGTCGCTGCCTGTCAGATTGTCACCAAAGAGTTCTTTACCCTCGCTGGCTCTGGACTTGTGGTAGAATGTGATGCCTCCGGTAGCATAGGTGGTCAGGATATAGTAGGGGCGTGTCACCTTGTGGGTCAGACCACTGTTGGTGTGGGTGCCGTCGGCTACAGAGGCTCCGCCTGTGCCGTGGAAACTGATGGTACCTACAGGAGTCGATCCATCGGTATAGTAGAGGGTCACTTTCTCACCATCGGCGGGATTGAAGTCGGCAGGTATCTTGTAGAACGTTTCGCCGTTGACTGTCACCGTAGCGCCACCACTGGTACTGGAGCCTGTGTCGCCACCGACGCCAGAGGTGTTGACACCGCTGTTAACATAGCCGTTGTCGCTGTTGATGTCGGCATCAGTAAAGGTGTTGTAGGCCTTCATCTCGTCGACGGTGATGGTCTCGATGGTAGCATTGTCGTCGCCGATGAGTGCCTTCGAGGGGTTCAGGTAGTCGTTGAGCGTCTTGACGTATGACGAATAGACGCTGGCATCCTCCTGGGCGCGGCGTGCGTTGGCACCACTGCCGCCAATGACGGCGTTAGCCACACCGTCGACAATCTGCACGGCTTGTGCCACGCCACGACCGTCCTTGTCGAACATGCCGACATACAGCGTCGTATGGTTCTTGGGGTACGACACGGTGCAGTTGATGGTGGAACCGCTGACTACCTGCTCCTCGTAGAGCAGGGTGGCCTTCTGTGCGCCGATGGGGTTTTCGAGGTAAATACCCACGTTGTACGTAGTGCCATAGTCCCCGTTGATGGTGGCGTTAACCTGTGCGCTGCCCACTGTTGCCCAGTCGTGCTTGGGGTCGGTGTTTTCAACGACAAACGATGACTTGGCCAGTTTGTTGTAGCCGTTAGGGTCGAACGTAACGTCGTCCTTACAAGACGTTGCCATGATAGCCAGCAACGCCATTCCGGTTAATAGTTTTGCCTTCATAAGCTTCTTTTGTTGCAATTGCATGTAATAAATATCGATATCAGGCTGCAAAGGTAGGAAAAAAATATGAAACCGTCAAATGTTTTTCGTTTTTTTTATACATTATTTATAAAGAGCATTGAGTTCCGTGTGTTCATTGGTGTGTTCAGGCGTGTCCATTTTGCTATTTCGATTGTTGAAAATGGTGATTTGGGTGACGACGCAAGTTATATTATACAGGATTTTTTTTGTTTTAGGGTGTCAGGTTGTCAAAACGCCCTATACATCGGTGTTTTGACAACCTGACACCCTAAAACAAAAATTTTTAATGCTCGCACGAAAGGGCTTGTTCGGAATAGTGAAACACAAAATTCTAATTTTTTCCACTATTTCTTTTGCCGTTCCATTTTTTCTTTGTACATTTGCAGGTGTTATCACGACTATGAAGTAGATGAACACAGTTTGTACGGAATTGAGGACACGATGAGAATACTAAAATCTATTATGTGTAAATAATAACAGAATGCTTATGAAGCAACTATTCCTATCATTCGTTTTGATGCTCACGGCCACCGTGGCGGCGTGGGCAGAAGACGTGACGCTGCAGACAGATGCTGCAGACGGCACGAAGTACGTGAACCTGCCGCAGACTGGCACCAACACGCTGACGCTCACCGACGCCAGCGTCACCACCTTCAAGGTTTACGACGACGGCGGCAAGCTGCAGGATCCGGAGAATCATTACCCCAACTATTACAGCAGCGGCTGCGACGGCTACCTCGTTATCACCGCTCCAGCAGGCAAGCGCCTGCAAGTGTCGGGTACCATTACAACGGAGCAGAACTATGACTGCCTGACCATCTATGACTGCGCGGAGGCCAACGACGAGAAGCGGCTCTTCTATGGCTCCAGTAATCCAAGCTACGCACCCACTGGCATCGGCTTCATCGCCAGCACAGGCAACATCCTGACGCTCCGCTTCAATTCTGACGGCAGCGGGACTAATGACGGTCTTGACCTTTTTGTAGATGTGTTCGACCCCAACGCGCAACAGGTCATCAGCATCGAGACTGCTACGGGCGGCACCATGACAAGCAACGTGGCGACGGCTAAGTTCGGCGACATCGTCAATCTGGCCGACGGCCACGACGAGGGCTACGTGCTTGAGAGCGTGAAGGTGGTCGATACCCACGGCAATGAGCTGACCTTCACGGGCGGCACATGGTACGACATCGCCACCAGCTTCACCATGCCTGCTACGGCAGTCACCGTCACCCCGGCGTACCTCCACGCCACGACGGCCGAAGAGGGTCTCTTCCTCAACATGCCCAAGGAGGGTACTCTTGTCACACATCTCTCCACGGGCGTCAAGTCGTTCAAAGTCTATGACGACGGCGGCAAATTAGAGGACCCTGAGAATTCTTACCCCAATTATTACAGCAACAGCTGCGACGGAGCCATTGTTGTGAACGCACCTGACGGGCTGCGTCTGCAAGTGACGGGTACCATCACAACAGAGAACCCGCATGACCCCATGACCATCTACGACGGTGGCGAAGCCAACGAAGAGAAGCGGCTCTTCTATGGCTGCAGTGAGCCGTCCTACGCACCTACGAACATCGGCGTCGTCGCCAGCACGGGAAACGCACTGACACTACGCTTCGTATCAGACGGCAGTGGCCAGAACGACGGTCTCGACTTTGTCGTTGATGTGTTCGACCCCAACGCGCAACAGACCATCACCATTGAGACAGCAACGGGCGGCACCGTTACGAGCGACGTGGCCACGGCCAAGTTTGGCGATGTCATCAATCTGGCCGACGCCCATGAGCAAGGCTACGTACTGGAGAGCGTCAAGGTGACCGACCGTTACGACCACGCCATAGCCGTCATGGGCGGCACGTGGTACAACGTGGAGACCAGCTTCACCATGCCGGCCACGGCTGTCACCGTCACTCCGTCGTTCCTCCATGCCTCATCGGCCGAGGAGGGTCTTTATGTCAACATGCCTAAGGAGGGTACCGTCAATATGCAGCTGTCCACGGGCATCAAGTCGTTCAAGGTCTACGATGATGGCGGCAAGCTGGAAGACTCAGAGAATGCTGGCGCTAACTGGTACAGCCCCAACTGCGACGGCTACCTCGTGATGACGGCCCCCATCGGCTACCGTCTGGAGCTCACGGGTACCATCACCTCAGAGCAGAACTTCGACTATTTGACCGTCTACGACGGCGCAGAGGCCAACGATGAGAAGCAACTCTTCAAGGGTACCAGTGATCCGACCTATGAGCCTACCAACATCGGCACCTGGACCAGCACAGCCCGCAGCATGACGCTCCGCTTCAATTCAGACGGTAGTGGCCTGAGCGACGGCCTCGACCTCACCGTGACGCTCGTACCCATCACCTACACCCTCGCCTTCGACAACGGCAAGGCTGGCGCCACCGGCACGATGGCTATCGACGGCGCGATGGAGAGCATCACGCTGACCTACGACGACCCGCAGCCGCTGCCCGCACTGGGCTTCAGGCGCACCGCCTACGACTTCATCGGCTGGGCAGCCGAAGTGAATGGCGAGGTGAAATATGTCGATAAGGAAGTGGTGCAGAACCTCGCTACCGAGCAGGGGGCCGTGGTGACCATCTACGCCAAGTGGAAGCCCATCGTCTATCCCATCACCTACGATCTCGCCGGCGGTACACTGGCAGAGGGCGTGACCAATCCTGCTGAGTACACCGTTGAGACGGCTGACTTTATGCTGGCCAAACCCACCCGTCGCGGCTATACCTTCGAGGGCTGGACAGGAACGGGCCTGACTGAAGCCACCAAGGACGTGACCGTCGCTACCGGCAACTACGACAAGCGTCAGTACACGGCAACGTGGAAGGTCATCGTGTACAATATTAATTATGACCTCGCTGGCGGCACGGTGGCTGAAGGTGCCAACCCCGCCACCTACACCGTGGAGAGCGACGCCATCAAGCTGGTGATCCCCACCCGCAAAGGCTACGACTTCATGGGCTGGACGGGAACAGACCTCACTGATGCTACGATGGAGGTGACCATCCTTGCCAGCAGCATCGGTAACCGTGAGTTCACTGCTACCTGGAAGCCCATCGTCTACACCATCACTTACGACCTGGCCGGTGGTGAGCTGGCTACGGAGACCCCCGCCACCTACACTATCGAGACACCCGACTTCACGATAGCCAACCCCACCCGCACAGGCTACACTTTCCTGGGCTGGACAGGCACCGACGTGGCAGACCCCTCGAAGACAGTGACCATCAAAGCCGGCAGCATCGGCGACCGCTCGTTCATAGCCAACTGGCAGATTAACGTCTACAAAGTGACTATCACCAAGACGGAGAACGGTACCGTGGAGGCTTCGACACTCGCTCCTAAGTATGGCAGCGACGTGGTGCTGACCATCACGCCCGCCGAGACCTTCTTGTTGCAGTCGCTGACAGTGAACGGCATCGATGTGTCGGCCGATGTCGTGGACGGCCAGTACACCATCACCGCCGTCAAGGAAGACATCAGCGTTGAGGCTGTATTCGTCTACGACGAGTCGACCGGCATTGGGAGCGCCAGCATGGCAACGCTCTACGGCAAACCCGTCTTCGACCTGCGCGGCCACAAAGTGGCCGACGCGTTCAACCCGAAGCATCTGCCCGCCGGCATCTACATCGTCAACGGCAAGAAGGTCGTGATAAAGTAGGCGTACTTGACTGTGACAATTGTTGACCATGAGGGTGTGACCACGATGATGGCACACCCTCATGGCTCTATATGCCGCAATATGCTAAACAAGATTAAAATAGTTAAAGTATGTTATAATACGGGCAAGAGGTATTGTGAGTTTTCCTAATAATATGTACCTTTGCACCCGCAAAAGTGCGTATTGCGCTGGCCGGACGGCTAACAATACACTGAAAAAGAGCGACTTAACCTTCAGTTTAGGAAGAAGTGAGCGTTTCTTTTCGAGTGTTTTTGTGAGCCCTGCGACGCGAGATGACACTTGAAAGAAACAAAATATAACTCATTATTATTAAATTTTTAAACTGAAATGCCAGGATTAATTGGAAGAAAAATCGGAATGACTTCCGTTTTCAGTGCCGACGGTAAGAATGTACCGTGCACTGTTATCGAATGTGGTCCTTGTGTTGTCACTCAGGTGAAGACCGTCGAGAAGGACGGCTATGCCGCACTTCAGCTCGCTTTCGGCGAGAAGAAGGAGAAGAACACCACCAAACCCATGATGGGTATCTTCAAGAAGGCAGGTACAACACCAAAGGCCCACTTGGCCGAGTTCAAGTTCAATGAGGAGCACAACCTCGGAGATGTCATCACTGTCGACCTCTTTGCTGATGCGGAGTTCGTCGACATCGTTGGTACTTCGAAGGGTAAGGGTTTCCAGGGTGTTGTGAAACGCCACGGTTTCGGTGGTGTCGGACAGAGCACCCCCGGTCAGGACGACCGTCTGCGTAAGCCGGGTTCTATCGGTGCTTGTTCTTATCCCGCCAAGGTGTTCAAGGGAATGCGCATGGGTGGCCAGATGGGTGGCGACCGTGTGACGACGCAGAACCTCAAAGTGTTAAAGGTGATTCCTGAGCACAACCTTATCCTTGTAAAGGGTAGCTGTGCCGGATGTAATGGTTCAACTGTTTTAATTGAGAAGTAAGCTATGGAAATCAATGTATTG